>ENA-ORDC01000106-ORDC01000106.1-marine-metagenome-genome-assembly--contig:-NODE-106-length-92682-cov-13.969418_pt1 | contig 92682 bp, 84 predicted proteins | sample MGYA00237783_ERZ508515 | MGnify/ENA primary metagenome ERZ508515 (study PRJEB26186, sample SAMN06268792) | marine metagenome | isolation source: Eden Landing Ponds, San Francisco, CA, USA | place...
TGACCTGCCCCCCTCAATAGTGGCTCTGTGTTGTTTGGCTTTACCCCCTCAACGTAACCCACGACGTTGAGGCGGGGTAGGTCCATCCATCATGTCTACAGGTTCAGGTTTCGGGGTCAATCCATGATGAAGTGCGCGCGTGCCGTCGCAATGGGCTTACGCCGGGACTGCTGCCACGCGGTCACGATCACGTTCGCCACCCGGTTGCCCTGGCGGGTCAGGTGGCACTCGCAGAAGGTATCCCGGTCCAGCCCTGCGCGCAGGTAATCCAGGGAAAAGTCCACGATCCGCGGCAACCGGGGCGTCTCCTGGGACATCATGAGCGAGATCATGGCGGACATCTCGAGGAAGCCACCGATCACGCCACCGTGGATGGCCGGCAGGATGGGGTTGCCAAGGTTGTCATCACTGCGCGGCAGGCGGAACACCACCTCCTCGCCGAAGGTCTCGCATTCCATGCCCAGGGTTCGGGCGTAGGGCACGGCCTGGATCAGGGCCTGGTAATCCCCGGCCTCCAGGGCACTGCGCATCTCACCGGACAGGCTCATTCGTCATACCCTCCCGTGATCAGGTCACGGTAGGCCTTGGGCGTGGCTTCCGGGCCGATCCGCATGAAGGTTCCCACACAGTGGGCAATGGTCTGCTCCGGATCCTCCTGGAAGGTCTCACAGCGGGTAAAGACGATATTACTGGTTACCCGGTAGGCCCGTGCCCGTGCGTACACCGGATGCCCCGGCTCAGCCGCCCGCATGTAGTCCACCCGCAGATCGAGTGTAGGGCAGAGCTCAAACTCCGGCAGCGCGCAGATCACCACCGTACCGGAGGCGGTATCCATGAGCGTGGTGATCGCCCCGCCGTGGATCACCCCGGTCTCCGGGTTGCCTACAATGGCATCGGAATAAGGCAGTTCAACGACCAGCTCATTCTCCGTGGCGGATACAGCCCGGATACCCAGATGCTGGCAGTGACGCAGGGTCCCGATGAAGCGCGAGACCCGTGCGAGCAGGGTTTCATCATTCATGGCGGCTTTGCAATCTGCGTGGAATCCGGCGCACTATAACGGAAACTGACTCCCTTTCACAGACGAGGTACCCTGACCCATGCGGCGCCTGAAACACCTTCATGCCCTTCCGGCCCTGATCCTCACAACCCTTCTCGTGGGCGGCTGTGGTGTCAATCCCGTCACCGGTGAGCGTGAGCTGCGCCTGGTCTCTGAGTCCGATGAGCTCCAGATCGGCAGGGAGCAGTACCAGCCCACCATCCAGACCCAGGGCGGGCGCTACTACCGGGGCGAGAAACTCAACAACTACGTGTCCGAGGTGGGCCAGTCCCTGGCGGACGTCAGCGACCGCCCCGACCTCCCCTACGAGTTCACCGTGATCAACAGCGGCGTACCCAACGCCTGGGCCCTGCCCGGAGGCAAGATCGCGATCAACCGGGGCCTGCTCACGGAGCTTGAGAACGAAGCCCAGCTGGCAGCCGTCATGGGGCACGAGATCGTACACGCGGCAGCCCGCCACAGTGCGCAGCGCATGCAGCGCGGCACCCTCATCAACCTGGGGGTGGCCGGTATAGGCCTGGGTCTGGCGCTGAACGGCAATGAATACGCCGGGCTGATCATGGGCGGCGCCGCCCTTGGCTCGCAGCTGATCATGGCGCAGTACAGCCGCAGCCACGAGCTGGAATCCGACCGCTACGGCATGCAGTACATGGCCGAGGCCGGCTACAACCCGGAAGCCGCCGTCCAGCTCCAGGAGGTCTTCGTGCGTCTGTCGAAGAACGAGCAGAGCAACTTCGTAACCGGGCTTTTCCGTTCCCACCCACCGTCCCAGGAGCGCGTCGAGGCCAACCGCCGGATTGCTGATGAACTGGGGCGCGAAGGCACCTTCGGGGAAGAACGCTATCAGCGCATGATGGCCGGACTACGCGAGGATGCGGATGCCTACGAAGCCTACGACCGGGCCCGTAAGGCCGCCGGCGAAGGGGAGTCCGAGAAGGCTCTGGCTCTGCTGGAGCAGGCCATAAAGCAGGTTCCAGACGAGGCCGCGTTCCGGGAACTGCGCGCCGACATCCGGATGCAGCAGGGTCAGACCGAGTCCGCACTGGCGGACTACAACCGGGCGGTGGAGCTCTACCCGGAGATGTTCAGTTACCGCATCGGACGGGGTCTGGCCCATGAGGAGCTGGACAACTTTGACGCCGCGGAGAAGGACTTCAAGGCCTCGCTGGAGGTCGTGCCCACCAGCATCGCCTACCTTGGGCTCGGCGATGCGATTTCCGGCCAGGGGCGTACCAGCGAGGCCCGCCAGTACTACCAGAAGGCCGCCCAGGGCGAAGGCAGGATTGGCGATATTGCCCGCCAGAGGCTGGAGTCACTGAGCGGCGGCTAGCGCTGCGCGCACCTTTTCGGCCGCGGTTCCCGGGGCCTGCTGCATAAAGCAGTGCCCCCCGGGCAGTGTCTCGGCACTCACGTTCCGGTTGAGTGTGACCCATTGTGCAACGGAGTCGCACACGAAGTCGTAGGTACTCTCGCCATGGATCACATGGCTGGGGGTGCGCAAGCGCTTCATGGCCCGCCACAGTCCACGTGGATAGCCGGCAAAAATCGCCGCCTCCACCTCTGGCGGACACCGCAGCACCACCTGGCCGTCCTGCTCGATCAGCGCATGGTCCACGTAGGCCCGGAGCGCTTCCGGAGTCCAGCCCCGGAACATGCCTCGCCCTTCCAGGCTTTCCAGCGCGGTGGCACGATCCGGCCACTCACGCCGGCGCTGCCGTGTCTTCTTCGAGAAGCCATTGTTCTGCCAGAGTCCAAGCCAGGTACCAAGGCGCATCACCCACAGCATCCGCCTGGAGAAGATAATCGGGTCCAGAAGGACGGCGCGGTCGAAGAGGGCCGGATCCCGCTCCATCATCAACAGGCTCATGATGCCGCCGAAGCTGTGGCCCATGGCGTAATGGGGCTGCCCTTCCCAGAGATGGGCGAATGCCTGCCAGGTTTCCTCACACAGCTCGGAGGTCCGGTTCCAGCCCAGAAATTCACCGTTCTCTTCACTGGCGCCATGGCCCTGGACGTCGCTCAGGAACAGGTCATAGTCCTCGGCAAGGCGCTCCAGGAGGGGCAGATAGACCAGGCTGTTGTAGCCGTTGCCATGGATGAAGTGCACCACCGGTCGGCCACTGGGTTGTGAGTGCCAGCCTGTGACGAGATGGCCCGCGGACGTGCGGCGCTCCCAGTACTGCAATCCGGGAATGGGTGCGGGTGCCGTTTGTGCCAATGCCATGTCCTCCCGTTCTGGATAACCTGCCACCCTGTCATCGGTTCCGGCGCTGTGGTACAAAAGGCGTCGGACAATTCAGGTGGGCCTGCGCACGGTGGCGTAGCCTATCACGTTCAACGCGAAACCGCTTTCTACGCAGGGAATCGACCATCATGATCCGAGAACGTCTGAGACCCTTGGCCTCCCAGGCCAAGCGTACCTATGTCCAGCTGATGCTGGATGTTGTTGGCCGCTCGCTGGAAGCGATCAGCCAGGTGGACGATGAAGTCCGTGGCGAAGTGGCCGTCCTTCCGGATGGCTTCCTCTTCTCGATGCAGGTCATGCCGAAGGGCCCGGCTTTGTTCATCCGCAAGCAGCGCGACGGCAGCCTCCAGTATCTGGGCGGCAGCGTGGCCCAGAGGCCCGACCTGAGCATCCAGTTCAAGCACCTGCATCACGCTTTTCTGGTCCTGTCGTTCCAGGAGAAAACCGCCCAGTCCTTCGCCAATGACCGCATGCTGGTGGATGGCGACCTGGGCTACGCGGTGCGCATGACGCGTGTACTCAACCGCCTCGAGACCTTCATCCTGCCGCGGCTGGTTGCCTCCCGCGCGGTCAAGGAATACCCGGATAATCTGGGCCTGCCTGAGAAAGTCTTCAGCGCGGCCCGCATCTATCTGAAAGTGGCAATGAATTTTGTGGACACGGTGAGGTCATCATGAGCTATTACGAATTCTTCTGCCCGGTCAAGGTCATCGCCGGCCAGGCAGCACTCGAACACCTGCCCTACGAGTTCAGCTCCCGCGCTGTGGAGCGGCCCATGGTGGTCACCGACAAGGGAGTGCGTAACGCAGGCCTTCTGGACAAGGTCCTGGCTGCCTGCGAGGAAGGCGGCATGGACATCACCGTAGTCTATGACGACGTGCCCGCTGACTCCTCCAAGCAGACGGTCACTGCGATCGCGAAGGAATACCGCAAACAGAAGTGCGACGGGATTCTCGCCATCGGCGGCGGCTCGCCAATCGACACGGCCAAGGCGGTGAACATCCTGGTCTCCGAAGGCGGTGATGACATTGCCCAGTACGCCGGTTCCGGCGTGCTCAAGCGCCCGCTCAAGCCATTCTTCGTGATCCCGACCACGGCCGGCACCGGATCCGAGGTCACCAACGTGGCCGTGATCGCGGATACCGAGAAAGAGGTCAAGCTGCCCTTTGCCTCCGGCTTCATGCTTCCGGACGCGGCGGTGCTCGATCCGCGCATGACGCTCACCCTGCCCCCGCAGATCACGGCGGCCACGGGTATGGATGCCATGACCCACTCGGTGGAGGCCTTCACCTGTCTCGCCAAGAACCCGCTGAGTGACGCCTACGCGGCGGCAGCCATCAGGAAGATCAGCAACAACCTGCTCAAGGTCATGGAAAAGCCGGACGACGCCGAGCGACGCCTGGAGCTGGCCCAGGCCTCCACCATGGCGGGGATTGCCTTCTCGAACTCCATGGTTGGTCTGGTCCATGCCCTTGGCCACTCACTGGGCGCGGCCTGCCACCTGCCCCACGGGCTGTGCATGAGCCTGTTCCTGCCCTACGTGCTGGAATACAACCTGGAAGAGATCCGTGAGCCGCTGAGCGAGCTGCTGCTGCACCTGGCCGGCCCCGAGATCTACGCCATGACGCCCAAGAGCCAGCGTGCCGAGGAGTCCATTGCGACCATCCGCAAGCTGCGTGACGACCTCCATCGCCACTGTGGGCTGCCGCGCACCCTCCAGGAAACCGGCAAGGTCGAGAAGAGCCAGCTGGACCGGATTGCGCAGATGACCATCGACGACGGCTCCATCATGTTCAATCCGAAGGAAGCCTCGCTCGAGGATGCCCGTGCGGTGCTGGAAAAGGCCTGGGCCTAAAGCGCCCCGGCCAGTTCCTCAAGCCCCTGGTCACGGCTCACGTCGGCCGCATTCAGGGGCAGCTGGATCAGGGTCATCCCGGGAAAGGCCTGACGTGTCGCCGCGATGTGATCCGCTTCGGACTCGCGGCGCCGGCGGGCAAAATCGCCGTCCGCGCTTTCAGGCAGGACCCGGTTGAGGATGAGCGTATCCACCCGGACATTCACCTCTTCCAGGGTCGCCACCATGCGACGGGTTTCCTCCCGTGACAGGCGATCCGGATTAAGGACCGGAATGAAGCGGGTCCGATTCGGATCCCTCAGGCGATCCCGCATCGCCATGTAGCGATCCCGGCGCTCCGCCAGAATCCGCGCGGCCCGATCTTCGGGGCTTCCCTCCGACCCCTGCAGCGCACTGCTGGTATCCACCGCCTCCCGGCGTTTTTCCAACAGCGCCTCCGTCCAGGTGCGCATGACCTCCGGCAACTGCAACAGTTGAAGCGTATGGCCCGTGGGCGCGGTATCGAACACGATCCGGTCGTACCGGCTCTCATTCCCAAGGGTCAGGCGCACCAGTTCATCCAGCAGGGCCGCCTCCTCGGCCCCCGGGGCCCCGGCCGCAAGCGAGGCCTGGCGTTCCGCCGCCTCGCGCACCTCCGGGCTGGCCAGGTCGCGCAGGTTCTCACGCACCTGGCTGATGTAATTCTCAAGGGCCTTAGCAGGATCCAGCTCCAGCGCTTCCACGCCTTCGGCTACCCGCTTGGGCGATGGTCCCAGGGAGACCAACCATAGATCCCCCAGGGAGTGGGCCGGATCCGTGGAAATGACCAGCACCCTTTCCCCTTCACGCCCCCTGGCAAGGGCATAAGCGGAAGCACAGGTAGTCTTGCCCACGCCCCCCTTGCCACCGAAGAACACCAGCCGCGCGCCCTCGCCGGTATCCACCGGTGCGGCTTTACGGCCGAAGAGGCGCCCTAGCAGCAACGGAAGCCCTCCAGCGGGGAATGCTCCATCCCCATGCGCTGGTGCCATTCATGGAAGTCCTCCAGCATGAAGGGCACCAGTTCAAGGGTGTAAAAGGCCGCGGGATTGGGCACGCCCAGTGACTCGGACAGCACCATGAGCCGGAACAGATCGTCCCTGCGGCGCTGGGCACGGCGTTCAATCCGGCGATACGGCGCCTGGTACATCTCGTCGTAGAACGCGAACAGGCGCCGCAGCCCTTCCCTAATCATTGTCCGTATCCAGCAGTTCGGAGGGATCGCGCTTCTGGCGCACCGCGTTGATCCCTTCCAGAATCAGCCAGATGTTGAGCACGAAGATCAAACCACCGATCACCACCAGCAGCATGTTGCCCTCCCGCAGGTAGGTGCCGATATTGATGATCATGCTCCAGATGGTCATCACGCCCACAAACAGGAACGGCACCAGGCTGTAGATGATGGGACGCTTCAGGTGCCAGAGGATGAGCGTCAGGACCAGCAGCGACAGTCCGGCTGTGAGCTGGTTGGTGGTGCCGAACAGCGGCCAGAGCACCATACCCCCGGCCCCTGGATTCGAGGGATCGGCGAAGAACGCCAACGCAGCACAGCTCAGGAAAACCAGAACGGTCGCAAAGTTGATGTTGCCCAGGGCTGGCATCCGGTACTGGCGACCGATTTCACCCAGGATGAACCGCTGCAGGCGCATGCTGGTATCCAGGGTGGTCGCAGCGAATGCCACCACCATCATGGACATGAAGGTGGTCGCCACTTCCACAGGAATACCAAGCTGGTTCACATGGTTACCGGCCCCTTCCACGAAAGCCGCAATCCCCTGGCTGCTGGCCTCGGCCCATGAACCGTAATGCTCGTTCCAGTCCCCAACGGTGGCAAAGCCGGCAGCCGTTGCCAGGATGGCCGCAACCGCCAGCAGCCCCTCGCCTGTGGACCCCAGGTAGCCCACGAACCGGGCATCCGTCTCGTGCGCCAGCTGTTTGGAGGAGGTACCGGAACTGACCAGACCGTGGAACCCGGAAATCGCACCACAGGCGATGGTCACGAACAGCAGCGGCAGCAGCGGTGGCGCATCATCGGGAACGGCCGTGTTGTACATCGGCGCAACAATCTCGGGCTGCCCGATGAACACACCCATATAAACCAGCGCGAGGCAGATGAACAGCAGATGCGAGTTGATGAAGTCCCTGGGCTGAAGCAGCAGCCAGACCGGCAGGCGCGAGGCAATAGCGCCGTAACCCAGCATGATCAGCACCCACCAGGCGGTGCTGGAATAGCCCCCCATCTGCTCGGGCAGCCCCAGCGGTGCGAGTGTGCCGGCGTAGACCAGGAACAGCAGCAGGATGAGCCCAGCCAGCGACGGCATCAGGATGTGCCAGTTGCGACGATAGACCAGGACACCGATGGTGATGGCGATCGGAATCTGCAGCCAGTACGGCAGCACACTCTCCGGGAAGGTGGAGAACAGCGTGCCGATGGCCACGGCAAAGACCGCATTCACCATCAACAGCAGGAAGAAGATGATCAGAAGGAACAGCATCAGCGCACGCGGGCTGATGACATTGCGGGCAATCACACCCACCGACTGGCCCCGGTTGCGGACGGATGCCCAGAGCGTACCGAAGTCATGGATGCCGGCCATGAACACCGTGCCGATCAACACCCACGCGAGGGCCGGCCCCCAGCCCCAGATCATCGCAATGGCGGGCCCGATGATGGGCGCGGCACCCGCCACGGACGTGAAGTGATGGCCCCAGAGGATGAACTTGTTGGTCGGGACGAAATCCACACTGTCTTCATAGCGACGCGCCGGAGTCCGATAGTCCGGGCTCAGCTGAAAAAGCCGTTCAGCAAGAAAACGGGAATAATAGCGGTAACCCAGGAAAAAGACGGCGAACGCCATCAATGCCATCAGCCAGCTTGTCACGGAATCCTCCTGCGGTGCCCAGTGAGTGGCGTTACAAGACGGTCTGAAACCTTAACCGCTGAGGCGGCGGGTGTACAGGCCGCCTCTTGAAACCACCGTTTCCGCCCCACATCTAAAGGAATAGAAGGTCATGATGAATCTACCGGAGGAGGTGATGCTATGGACCTGAAAAAGATCTCCCCGTGGAACTGGTTCCGCAAGGAACAGGAGCAGGCCCGTGAACAACAGAACATGAACGCTGTACCGGCCACCCGGGAAGGCGGGTCACAGCCCGTAAGCAGTGATCCGGTCACAAGCCTGCACGACCGGATGGACCGGCTCTTTGATGATTTCTACCGCCAGTTCGGCCTTTCCCAGTGGCCAGCGCTGAGTGGCGGCATCACGGAGGATTTCTTCCGGCCGTCGGTGGACATCAAGGAGAGCGACAGACACTACACACTGCACGTGGATATGCCCGGTGTTGAAAAGGATGACGTGAAAGTCGAGTTGGAGGGTGACGCCCTCGTCATCCGGGGTGAGAAACAACAGGAACGGGACGACAGCGACGACAACTACCATTTCGTCGAGCGCCGCTACGGCGCCTTCCAGCGGATCCTGGATCTCCCCGCGGACGCCAGAGCCGATGACCTCCGGGCGAAGTTCCGCAACGGTGTACTGACCATCACCATTGGCCGTGATCCGGAACAGGCCGGAAGTTCGCGGCGGATCGAAGTGGAGTAACGCGGGCACAGGATCCGCAACGACAAAGGGGCTCCCGTGGGAGCCCCTTTTTTACGATCCTGGAGCAGGTGCTCAGCCGTGAACTTCGGCCAGCGCCTCCTCGATCATGCCCAGACCTTCCTCGAGAACCTCGTTCTCAATGGTCACCGGCATCAGGAACCGCAGCGTGTTGCCATACATGCCACAGCTCAACAGGATCAGGCCCTTCTCCTTGACCTTGCCCACGATGGCAGCCGCCATCTCGGCATCAGGCTCGTGGCTGTCGCGGCTCTTCACCAGTTCGAAAGCTGCCATGGCGCCGACACGGCGCACGTTGTCCACGTGCGGGAAACGGCGGTGCCAGTCGTTGAAGCGCTCCTCGAGGCGCGCGCCCAGGGCACGGCTCTTGCCAAGGATGTCCTCTTCCTCGAACACATCAATAGCCGCGTTGGCCGCCGCGCACGCCAGGGGGTTACCGGTGTAGGTGCCCCCCAGGGAGTTGCCGCCGGAGCTGTCCATGATGTGGTCGGTTCCCACCACGGCGGAGATCGGCATGCCGTCGGCCATGCTCTTGGCCATGGTCATCATGTCCGGCTCAACACCACTGTGCTCGATGGCGAACATCTTGCCGGTACGGCCGAAACCGGACTGGACCTCGTCCACGATCATGCGGATACCGTGCTCATCACAGATGGAGCGGATCTTCTGCAGGAACTCCGGCGACGCGGCGTAGAAACCGCCCTCGCCCAGAACCGGCTCAATAACGATGGCAGCAGTGTGCTGGGGCGCGGAGTCCGCCTTGAAGGTGGCCTCGAGGCCGCGCAGGGCTTCTTCCTCGCTCACACCGTGATAGGGCACTGGATAGGGCGCCCGGAAGACACCACCCGGCATGGGGCCGAAATCGGTCTGGTAGGGGTGGACCTTGCCGTTCATCGCCATGGTCATGAAGGTCCGACCGTGATAGCCGCCGGTAAAGCAGATGACGTTGCTGCGCCCAGTACTGGAGCGCGCGATCTTGACGGCGTTTTCCAGGGCTTCGGCTCCGGAGTTGGCCAGGAAGACCTTGCCATGGCCGCGCACCGGCACGATGTTGCTCAGCTTCTCGGCCAGCTGCACGTAGGGAGCGTAGGGCATGACGGTCTGGCAGGTATGCATCAGCTTGTCGAGCTGGCCCTTGACCGCTTCAACCACCCGGGGATGGCGATGCCCCAGGTTGAGGACGCCGATGCCCCCGGCAAAGTCAATCATGCGCTTGCCGTCCGCGTCCCAGAGCACGGCGTTTTCCGCGTGATCGGCGAACTGCTTGTTGGGGCTGGCACCGCCAGCGGCAACGTATTTCTCCTTCAGAGCCTGAAGCTGCTCGTTGTTCATCGAATCTCTCCCTCCGGGAATTTGGGGATAGGAACCCTGATAGTATGCAGGCTCGCCCGCCGTTTTTCCACGGGCTCAGTCTTCCAGTCGGCGTAACAGCAGCATGGGCGAGACGTTAAGCACCGGTGACAGCTGCCAGCGCCCCATCAGGGCCAGGACCAGAGCGCTGACCGCCGGAAGCACCAGCCAGAGCTCCGCGTGCAGCCGGAAGCTGCCCTCGAACAGCCGGTACTGCAGCGCCCACACTGCCAGCTCCGCTGCCAGCACCCCGAGAAACCCTGCGATCAACCCCATGAGTGCGAACTCCAGCATGCTGCTCCCCACCAGCAACCCCCGCCGCGCGCCCAGAGTCCGCAGCAGGGCGCCCTCGCGCTGGCGTGCGCCCAGGGTGGCACTGACCACGGCCGCCATCACCAGCAGCGCTGACACCAGGATCATGCTCAACAGGGCCTCCATGGCCCGTGTCACCTGGGCGATGATGCTCCGGATGCGCTCGATGAAGTGGTCCACCTCCAGGATCGACACTGCCGGAAACTGCCGACCCAGCTCATTGAGCAGATCCTTGCGCCCCTCCTCCAGGTGGAAGCTGGTCAGCCAGGTGGCAGAGAGGTTATCCAGCTTGCCCGGCGCGAACACCATGAAGAAGTTCGGCCGCATGCTCTCCCACTGCACACTGCGCACACTGCGTACCGGCGCCGTGACCTGCTGTCCCCCGATCCGGAACGTCAGCTCATCGCCCATCGACAGCCCCATTTCCTCGAACAGCTCAGCCTCAACCGAGACGCCCTCGCCACCGGTGTCATCCCACCACTGCCCCCGCTGCAGACGGTTGTCCGAAGGCAGCTCTGCCATCCAGGTCAGGTTCAGGTCCCGGTTCAGAGCGCCGATCTCGTCGTGTTTGGAGACGGCCTGGCGCACCGGCTCGCCATTGATCCGCACCAGCCGGCCCCGGACCATGGGGTACAGGGCCTCAAAGCTCATGCCATGCGCTTCGAGGAAGTCGCCCACGGCCTCCACTTTTTCCGGCGCGATATTGATCAGGAAATGGTTGGGCGCATCTTCCGGAAGCTGGCGGTGCCAGTCCTCCAGCAACGCGGAGCGGGTCAGGAAGAGTGTCGCCGCCAGCATCAGAACCATGGCAAAGACCGACATCTGGGCCAGCCCGGAGCGCCGGTGGCGGTACAGCGCCACCAGTGCCAGACGCCAGGCGCGATTGCCGCCCCGGATGCGCCCGAGAATGCTGACGATGCCTGCGGAAAGCAGTGTCAGCACCGCCAGCAACGCAGCCAGCCCCCCCAGCAGCGCCAGCACCAGCCAGACTTCACCGCTGTAGAACCACAGCAGACCGAATATGGCGACCACCGCAACCGTCAGGTCCAGTACTACCCAGCGTCCCTGTTCCCCCGGTGCCGCCCGCAGCACCTGCATGGCGGTAACGCCACGAAGGCGCCGGATGGGCGGCCAGGCAAAGGCGAACAGGGCCACGAAGGCGGTGACCAGCGCCGGCAGCAGTGCCGTCGGGCTCACCTGCCAGGCCACTGGCTCCTCGAGAAAGCGGTTGGCGATATGGGCCAGAACCGCGAACAGCGGCAACGCGAGCAACAGGCCGAGGCCTGTACCGACCACACCCCAGAGCCCCAGACGCAAAAGGTAGAGCCGGCCGATGGTACGTCCGTCCAGCCCCAGGGTCTTGAGCAGTGCGACCGTGTCGCGCTGGCCCAGAGCATACTGGCGGCTGGCAACGGCCACCGCGACCGCCGCCAGAAGCACTGCCAGACTCCCGCCCAGCAGCAGGAAACGCTCCGCCCGGTCCAGCGCATCCGAGACACCAGCCTGGCCATCCTCTACACTGCGCCAGCGCTGCCCTTCCCTGAGCCGGGGTTGCAGCCATTCATGGAAACCGCTGAGCTGCGACTCCGTACCGGCGTAAAGGTCCCGATAGGTCACGCGGCTGCCCGGCTGCACCACCCCGGCCGCCTCAACATCCGCGTGATGCATCATCACCCTCGGCGCCAGTGCTGCCAGGTCAAAACCCGCATCCGGGGAGCGCACCAGAACACCGGTAATACGCAGGCGCACGTCGCCGACGCCGACGCGGTCTCCGGGGGCCACATCCAGAAGCCGGAGAAGGCGCGAGTTCACCCATATCCCACCTTCCTGGGGGCCATGACCCACCATACGGCGCGGTTCGCCGGGCGCGTCCTGGATCTCAACCTCTCCGCGCAGGGGGTAGTCGCCATCCACCGCCCGCACGCGTACCAGTTCCATGCCCTCCCCACCCTGGAGCATGGTGGCAAACGCGATCTGGCGGGCGGTGGCCATCCCCCTGTTCTCCGCCTCGCTCCGGAAAGCCTCCGGCAGTGGATGGGAGGACGCCAGCTGACGGTCCGCGGCCAGGAAGCTGGTGGCCGAGGTCATGATGGTGCGCTGCAGATGGTCAGCAAACAGTCCAATGGTTGCCACAATTCCCACGGCCACCATGAGCGAGGCCAGCATCACCCGCACATCCCGCTGGCGCCAGTCCCGCCGCGAGAGCCACCCGAGCCGGTGAAGACCGCTCATAAGGAAGGCTCCGTGGCTGCGTCGAGCAGCCTGCCACCGTCCATTCGGATGCGCCTGTTGCAGCGCCCCGCCAGTTCCTCATCGTGGGTCACCAGCACCAGGGTGGTGCCCTGCTCAGCGTTGAGCGCCATCAGCAGGTCTGCAATCTGCTGCCCCGTGGTCGTGTCCAGATTACCCGTGGGCTCATCGGCAAACAGCACCGCCGGGTTGGCGGCAAAGGCCCGCGCAATCGCCACGCGCTGCTGTTCACCCCCTGAAAGCTGACGGGGCGTGTGGCCCAGGCGCTCGCCCAGCCCCACACGCTCCAGCAGTTCCTTTGCCCGGCCCGTGGCATCACGTACATCACCGAGTTCCAGCGGCAGCAGAACGTTTTCCAGAGCACTCAGGGTGGGCAGCAGCTGGAATGACTGGAACACGAAGCCCACCCGGTTGGCGCGATGCCGGGCCCGACTGTCCTCATCCATGGCACTGATGCGCTCACCGGCAAGATCCACGGTTCCTGAAGAGGGCAGGTCCAGCCCCGCCAGGAGGCCCAGCAGCGTGGTCTTGCCCGAACCGGAGCGGCCCAGGATGGCCACCGACTCCCCTGCGGCGACGCTGAGGTTGATGTCACTGAGAAGGGTCAGCGTCTCCGCCCCCACTTCCACCTGGTGACTCAGGTCCTGTGCCCTTATGATTGCGTCAGTTGCCTCACTCACCCATGGTCTCCGGTTGGTCTATGACAGCTGTGAATCCTAATCGCCACACTTGGCGCGGTATACCCTCACTTGATACGCGCGAAAGCCTGCCCGGTTCATTCCTGCGGGCCATGACGCTGGTTCTTATGGCTGCCCTCCTGCCCGTGCTGGCCCAGGCGAACACCCTGGTGGTCTACGGCGACAGCCTGAGCGCGGCCTACGGCATGGCTGAAGAGGACGGCTGGGTCAGCCTGCTGGAGGAGCGCATGACGCAGGAGGCGCCGGAATGGGACGTGGTCAATGCCAGCATCAGCGGCGAAACCACTGACGGCGGGCTACGGCGGATCGACCGGATGCTGGAGTCCCAGTCCCCGGAGCTGGTCATCCTGGAACTCGGCGGCAATGACGGGCTGCGTGGCAAGGACCCGGCTACCATCCACGCCAATCTCACCAGCATGGTTGAACGCATCCGCGCCGACGGTGCGAGGGTTCTGCTGGTGGGCATCGAGATCCCGCCCAACTACGGGCGCGCCTATACGGACGCGTTCCGCCAGCAGTATCAAACTCTGGCAGAGGAAAAGGATCTGGCCTTCATCCCCTTCCTGCTTGAGGCAATCCACAACCGGGACGGCATGATGCAGGACGACGGCATCCACCCCACGGCCCAGGCTCAGCCGCTGATACGGGATCGCGTGTGGCAGGCGCTGCAGCCGCTGCTGGCGGAAACGGACTAGTCCAGGGACTCAAGGAACCGCATCGCCCGCCACTCGGACCAGTACTGCCCGTTGCGCTCATCCCCCACAAACCCCACATGGCCGCCGTATCGGGGCACTTCCAGCCTGATCCGGTGGTTGTCCATCACCTCTGCATGGGGATAGCTTCCGGGGGTCAGAAAGGGATCATCCGCCGCGTTGACGATCAGCGCCGGCACCCGGACACCACCCAGAAATCGGGTGCTGGAGCAGCGGTACCAGTAGTCCTCAGCATCCCGGAATCCGTGCAGGGGCGCGGTGTACTGATCGTCGTACTCTGCAAAGGTTTTCATGCGATCCAGTCCCTCCAGCGGGATGAGATCGGGATAGAGCTCGTGCTTCGCGCGGATCTTGACTCTCAGCTCATCCATGAAGCGGCTCATGTAGAAGCGGTTGCCGGGCTTCGCCAGTTCCAGGGCGCTGCCCGCCAGATCGCAGGGCACCGAGAAAACCGCGGCGCCCCGGATCCGGGGATCCAGTGACGCCCCACGCTCCCCCAGATAGACCAGGGTGACGTTGCCACCCATGCTGAAACCGCCCAGCGCGATGCTGTCATAGGCCGGCGACTCAGCCAGCGCCCGCTCGACCACCAGCGACAGGTCGTCGCTGGAACCGCTGTGATAGAAGCAGGGCTGGCGATTCATCTCACCACTGCAGGAACGGAAGTTCCAGGCCAGCACGTCCCAGCCGCAGGCAAGCGCCGCCTGCACCATACCCAGCATGTAGGGGCGGCGGCTGTAGCCCTCCAACCCATGGCTGAGTACCAGCAGCCGTCCGTTGCCGCGCTGGTACCAGTCGAGATCCAGGAAGTCATTGTCCGGCGTCTCCAGTCTTTCCGCGGCATCCGGCACAAAGTCGATCCGGCGGAAAAGCGTGGGCCAGACGGTCTGCAGATGGGGGTTACGGAGCCACACCGGGGGCTGGAACTGCTCGTTACTGCGGTTTTTCTGCGTCATGGGAGACGAGTGTATCGGCTTGCCCGCCCGCTCCGGAAGTGCTTTTGATCCGCTGAACTCTGTGATCCACGTCACCAGTTTACATAACGTTCGGCCATTGTCCGGGCGGAACAACAAAGATGCCTTCGCGAACAATGTCGTGACGCGACTTTTTGTGATTGGATCAGATTTTGACAAACGGTTAATCGACCAACAACAAAAGGAAATCGATATGACCTTCCGCAAACATACCGCACCGGTCCTCACGGGCACGGCCCTGGCCCTCACCCTGGGAGCACACAGTGCCAGTGCCGGCTTACTCGACAGCTTCTTCAGCTGGGGTAACGACGACCAGGGCTACACCGAAACCCAGCACCCGATCGTGCTGGTCCACGGGCTCTCCGGCTTCGATAACCTTTTCGGGATTGTTGACTATTTCAACGGCATCCCCGGAGCGCTTGCCGAGGATGGCGCCGAGGTCTACGTGCCACAGGTTTCGGCCGCCAACTCCACAGCAGTGCGTGGCGAACAGCTTCTGGCCCAGGTTCAAGAGATTGTCGCCACCACCGACGCCGAGAAGGTGAACCTGATTGGTCACAGTCATGGCGGACCAACAGTGCGTTACGTGGCGGGTGTAGCGCCGGAACTGGTGGCCTCAGTGACCAGCGTGAGCGGCGTCAACTGGGGGACGCCAGTGGCGGACGCGACGGCCAGTGGCGAGCTCGATGGCCTTGGCGACATTGTATTCAGCATCGTGGACGGTGCCTCCGGCGGCGGTCTGCCCCAGGATACCGGCGCCGCCATCCAGTCACTGAGCACTGAGGGCAGCGTTGCCTTCAACCAGGACTTCCCGGCCGGTGTTCCCTCGGAGTACTGCGGCAACGATGGTGCGGCGGAAGCAAACGGTATCCGCTACTACTCCTGGGGCGGGGACGCGGTGAAGACCAACCTTCTGGATGCCAGTGATCCTCTGCTGGCGGCGACCGGCACCCTCATTGACGAGCCCAACGACGGACTGGTTCCCGCCTGCAGTATGAAACTGGGCAGGGTCATCAGTGTCGGTTATGAGCTCAACCATCTGGACACGGTGAACCATCTGTTCGGCATCACCTCCCGCCATGCAGCGGATCCGGTCGAGCTCTACCGCCAACAGGCCAACCGTCTGCAACAGGCCGGACTCTGATCCTGCATCCCAGAGAGCATCCCGGCCCCCTGTGGGCCGGGAGCACAGGAGTACTCTGACATGGGCATCAGACAAGGAATCCTGGCGGGTGCCTTTGCCGGCATCGCCACACTCGGATTCAGTCTTTTCCTGCTGTCACCGGAAAGCCCCGAAGCTCCCTCCCCGGCAGGCTCGGTGACGACCCTCAAGCATGACACCCCGGCCACCGCCGGTAACCGCAACAGTCCCCCCAGGGAACCCCCGAAGCAGGCGCTGCCCCTGGATGACACCGTCAAGAACATTGCCATTGACGGAGCCATAAGGGTGGACATGAACGGCAACCTGGTCTTTGACCGGGACCTGCGCCGATTCATGGACTTTTTCATCGGCCTGACCCGGTCACAGGACGACGAAGCCGCCATGCGTGATCGCATGCGCCAGGCCATGGTTGAGAGGGAGGTTCCCGGGGCGATCCGCGAGGACGTTATGGAGGCGCTCGACCGCTACCTGGATTACCGGGAGGCCGCGGGCAACCTGGAAACCCGGATGGGCGAGGTGACCCCGGAGCAGACCCGGCACGTGCTGAACCAGCTGAAGCAGCTGCGCCGCAGTCACCTGGGCGAGGCCATGACCGAGGGTTTCTTCGGGCGAGAACAGCAGCGGATCGAAAATCAGCTGGCCCGCCAGCGGATCGAGAATAACCCGGACCTCAGCGCCGACGAAAAACGCAAGCGCCTGCGGGATCTCGAAGAGATGTTGCCGGAGCACGTCCAGCAGGTGCGGGAGCGCTCGCGGACCTACAATACCCTGCGTGAGAAGACGCGCCGGATGCGCGAGGATGGGGCCAGTGACGCCGAGATCCACGCCCTGCGCAGCCGCGAACTCGGAGCGGAGGCGGCTGACCAGCTGGCGGAACTGGATGAGGAGCGTGCCCGGTGGCAGCAACGGCTGGCGCGCTACCAGCGGGAAAAACAGCGTATCCGGAGCAATGACAGCCTGACCGAATCCGACCTGCGCCGGGCGCTGGAACGGCTGCGTTCAGAGCATTTCGATTCGGAAGCGGAACGCCGCCGTGCCCGGGCCCTGTCCCGGATTGACGCCTCACGCCAGGATGGGTAGTATTCGCCCTCTTCTGCAGCTCCCCGATAGCTCAGTTGGTAGAGCACCTGACTGTTAATCAGGTTGTCGCTGGTTCGAGCCCAGCTCGGGGAGCCAATTCCCGCCTTTCAGTCCCAGAGACTGTCCAGTTCAAAGTAGCGGCGCAATACCCGATAGAGCGAGTGCGCATCACGGCTTCCGGCCATCTCCCGGATGGAATGCATGGCAAGCTGGGGGACCCCCACATCAAGAGTACTGATCCCGATACCTGCGGCGGTCAGTGGACCGATGGTGCTGCCACACCCCATGTCAGAACGCACCACAAAGGTCTGGCAGGGCACCCCGAGTTCACCACTCAGGTGCCGGAAAAGGCCACTGGTGCGGGTACTGCTGGCGTAACGCTGATTGCGGTTGATCTTGATCACCGGCCCTTCATTCATCACCGGCCCATGAGCGTCATCGTAATACTCCGGGTAATTGGGATGGATGGCATGGGCGTTATCCACGGACATCATCATCGAACGGGCCAGTGCCCGGTGCCGATCCTCGCCCCCGACCCAGCGCTGCAGCACGGATTCCAGGAGGGGGCCCTGAGCACCCTCGGCAGTCATGCTGCCCACTTCCTCATGATCATTGAACACCGCCAGGGCCGGCTGGGTACCGTCCGAGGCCAACAACGCCTGCATGCCCAGCCAGCAGCTGAGCAGATTGTCCAGTCGGGCGGAGGTGATGAATTCCCCGGCCATGCCCACTCGGGCCGGGGCCTGGGTATCATAGAGACAGATCTCATGCTCCAGGATCCGGCGCAGGTTGATTCCCGGCTGATCGGCCCGTAACTGCTGCGCCAACAGCTGCTCAAAATCCGTATCCGGGTGCTCGGCGGTGAGCAGGGTAACCGGGGGCAGGTGCTGCTGGTTGTTGATGCTGCGACTGCTGTTGGCGTCCCGGTCCAGGTGGATCGCCAGCGAGGGAATCACCACCACGGGGCGGCGGAAGTCGACCAGGGTATCCCGTCTCCGCCCCTGATCGTCTTCATAGGTCACCCGTCCCGCCATGGATAGATCCCGGTCGAACCAGGGATTGAGCAGTGCGCCACCGTAGACCTCCACGCCCAGCTGAAGGCAGCCGTTCCGGCGGATCTCCGGGTTGGGTTTCACGCGCAGGCAGGGGCTGTCCGTGTGCGCGCCCATCATGCGCCAGCCTGCCTCCGCGGGCGATCGCCGGCCGGTGTGAAATGCCACCAGCGCCGACCCATTGCGCACCACGTAATAGCCCTGCCCCGGCGCCAGGGACCAGGGGTCGCCTTCGTCCAGGCGCTGGAATCCAGCGGCGTCGAGCATCCCGGCCATGTTGCTCACGGCGTGCCAGGGGGTTGGAGACTGCCCCAGGAACTCGAGCAGGCCCTCATTGAAAGTATTCAGTTCCATGCGGACTCCCGTCTGCGTCTCGCCTCAGAAAGTGTGCGGGTTTACCATTGGGCTCCCACAGCATAGCGCAGGATGACACCCCCATGCGGATTCCACAGTTTCTCAAATTCGAGTACGACGACAACGGGCCGCAGCTGTTCCCCACCGCCGTGGCCTGGTCACTGAGCGACGGCCGGATCAAGTACGTCATCATCCGCCCGGAGGATGATTGGCTGGCAGAGGACCTGGATGAGCGCCTGCTGGACGATGAGTTCTTCCGCGACCGGGGCGTGGCACCGGTGGATGTGCTGCGGGAAATGAACGAGGACCTGGGGGAAACCACGGTGTTCTCGGACGGCCTGGATCCGGACGATCAGCTGCTGGACTTCCTCTGCGAGGCCCTGGGCATCCAGGCCGGGTTCGAACTGGCCCCAATGACCGCCCTGCTCCATCATGAGAGCTTTGAAAGCCTCAATGACCGTTACCAGGACATCATCCTGCGCGAGACGCTGGATGCCAGCGTGGCGGAGAACGCGGTCTATGCCCAGCTGCTGCTCGCACGCGAGGAGGGCCTCACCGATCCGGACTCTTCCGGCTGAACGCGGACTTTGTGACCGGTTTCGACGACAGCGCGCTGCAGGTGGGTGACAATCCGCGGCAATTCAGCGCCACGGATAAGCCAGCCTATGCGCCGCATTCCCGTTCTCCTGACCTGCACCGCGCTCCTGGTGGTCACCAGCCTGCCGGCCATGGCCCAGCAGAGACCACAGCGCCCCCAGCAGCCGGAAGCTGAAAGCAAGGCCGGCGAGTACTATCTCGGCGTAACCGGCTCGCACTTCCGGCACAAGAACCTCAGTGACGGCAATGGCAAGGCCACCGTCACCACCTCGGGCATCGTGTTCGGCAAGTTCCTGAATGACCACATCAAGGTTGAGGCAAGGGGGGGCGCAGCGCCCTCCCCCGAGGAAGAGACCGCTGATCTGGAACTGAACATCGACTACTACGCCAGCGCCTACATCGGCGTCTACTACCACTGGACCATGTTCTCACGCGCCTATGCGCAGTTCGGCATGAGCCACGTGGAGACCACGGCCACGCGCACCAGTGAGGATGACGACGGCAATGTGACCGTGACCGAGGAGCCCTACCTCGAAACCAGTATGAGCCGCAGCTGGCTGGTGGGCACGGATGTGGATTTCATCGGCAATTCCAGCCTGTTCGTGGAATACGGCCAACTGCATCAGGACACTACCACCAGCATCCGGATCCGCCAGTGGAACGTCGGCCTGCGGCTGGACTTCTGAGCGGCTTCTTCAGCGCCTGACGTACTCGTACGAGACCGCCCCGGGATCCATCCCCAGCACGTCCGGCGCCACCGCCAGCACCTCCGCAAGCCTCTGGCGGGCCGCCTTCTCCGGTACCGAGGCCGGCGGCGCGTACTCCGTAACCGTCAACTGTTCCCCGGTCTGGGTGATGCGAACCGCGTATTCCGGTATATCCGCATCATAGAGGCAGTGGGACTCGTCAGGCGCCTGGTTGATCCGCCGGCGCAGGTGACGCCGGTTCTTGCGCAGGCGGTTGGCCAGCATTGCAGCCCGCTCCTCGTTGTGGATCGCGGGCTCCGGGATGCCCGTGCGCAACTCCTCCAGCGACTGCTCCGGCTGACGGAACTCGTTCTCGCGGATGTCGAACAGCAGCAGCGTGGTTTCCAGTGAGCCATTGTAGAACCGGTACTGGCGCCGTGAGCGCAGGCCCAGCTGGTGGCCGAGCTCCGATTCCGACAGCAGCAGCCCGAAACGCCAACCCAAAGCCTCGCGGCGGAGCCGTTCCCCCAGGATCCGGAACAGCTCCGCCGCCCGCTCCCGGGACTCCAGCCGATTACCGTAGGGCGGGTTGGTCAGGATCAGGCCGGTTCTGGCCTTCTCCGGCATACGCCACTCCGCCACGTCGCATTTCTCCACGTGGATCCGGTCACTGAAACCGGCCCGCTCAATGTTGCGCCAGGCGGCCGCCACCACACGACCATCCATGTCCGTACCGCGGAAGCGGGAACGACTGTCCGCCAGCCCCTGCCTCCGGCGCTCGTCCGCTTCCGCCCGCTGCGCGGGCCAGCCCTCGGTAACCGCCCCCGGCCAGCCCTCAAAGGCAAAGCCACGGAACAGCCCCGGCGCGGTATCCGTCGCCATCATGGCAGCCTCCACGAGGATGGTCCCCGAGCCGCAGAACGGGTCCACCAGATCCCCGCCCGCTTTGGCCACCTCCGGCCAGCCGGCCCGGTACAGCAGCCCGGCGGCCAGCGTTTCGCGCAGCGGTGCCTCGCCGGCCTCGCTGCGGTATCCACGCTGATGCAGGCTGACACCGGCCATATCCAGCCCCAGCTCAAGCTGGCCGTGGCGCAGCCTTGCCTGTATCGGCAGATCCGGTTGATCAGGCGTCATGATCGGCTCCGCTCCCCCCTGGCTCCGGACCCGCTCCATCAACCCGTCCTTGACGCACTGGGCGCCGAAACGCGGGCTCAGGATGTCCCCATGGGTGCCCTGGAAACGGACCCGGAACGTCATCTCCGGCCGCAGCCACGCCTCCCAGGGAATGGCTCTCGCCGCCCTGCGGACGGTGTCCGCACTGTCCGCCGGCGCCCGGTGGAGATGCAGAGTGACCCGGCTTGCCAGCCGTGACCACAGGCATATGCCACGGGCACCGGCCATGTCCGTTCGCACCCAGAGCCCAGCGGACGCACGCCCGGTCACCTCAATACCAAAGGCGGCCATCTCGTCTGCCAGCAGCTCCAGAAGGCCCCATGAGGCGGTTACAAAAAAATCATCGGTCTTCAATTCCACGGTTCCTTGGCGTTTGTGCCCGTCACAGAAGGGTTATTGGCGTCGCCAATCAGAACCCCGGGCATGATTGGTTTTATCTGGGTATACACTGCTCAGATTTTGCGCTTTACTGACTATGACGCGTCAATGACACCGCCTGAGAAGATCGGGCGGCAAGGGCCCTGACAGGATCGATCCATCCGCCAACGCCCCTGAGCGGATCACCGTCGGTTTCACGCTGCCGACAGACCGCGACGGGCGCTCAATGAAGGGTGGCGGATTCGTGCGCACGCTCATGACCGATGTGACCACATGAGGTAGAGAGCATGAAAAGACAGAAGCGAGACATGTCAGCCCGCGCCTACAAACGCGGTTATATGGCAGGTTTGTCCGGCAGGTCCAAGGAAAACTGCCCACTGGATAAACCGGAAACCCGTCAGGAATGGATGAACGGGTGGCGGGAAGGTCGGGAAGACCATTGGAGCGGACTGACACAGGGTGTCTCCTCAATACACAAGATGCCGAATCTGACAGCGTGAACTGACCGCCGCGAGGCGGCCAACCCGGAAAAACCTGAAAGCACTGCATGCCACCGTAAAGGGGCTACAGACCTGAGGGGGCCACTCGCCCCCTGACACATACAGAGGCTCCATCTCTGCATACGCGAAAGGGGGACCACTCGTCCCCCACGGGCCCGCCGGCGCGGGCCCGTTTTCGTTCAGGCCCCGGAACCACCCGCAATGGCGCGAGCGCAGTCCGCCACCAGATGCGGACCCCGATAGATCAGCCCGGAATAGAGCTGGACCGCCGAAGCCCCCGCCCGGATCTTGGCAAGCGCCGCGGCACTGCTGGTAATGCCGCCCACCCCGATGATGGGGAAATCCACCCCCAGCTCAGCACGGAGCTGGCGGATCACCGCTGTGGAAGGCTCAGCCAGCGGGCGACCACTCAGGCCTCCGGTTTCCTCGCCCAGTGGATCCCGCAGCACCGCTGAATGATCCACCGTGGTATTGGTGGCGATGACGCCATCCATCCCCACCTCACGCAGCGTTTCCGCCATAAAGCGGACGGCGGCTTCATCCATGTCCGGCGCCACCTTGACCGCGATGGGCACGTAATGGCCCATGGACTCGGTCAGCGCCAGCTGCTTCTCCCGGATCCCGGCCAGCAGCGACCGCAGTGCGTCCCCATGCTGCAGGTCCCGGAGACCGGGCGTGTTGGGAGAGGACACGTTGATGGTGAGATAATCCGCCAGCGACCACATGCGCTCAATCCCGGCCAGATAGTCATCCAGTGCCTGATCCGCCGGGGTATCCTTGTTACGGCCCACATTGATCCCCAGTATGCCGCTGTAGCGGCTGGCCCGGATATTGGCGGCCATGGCCTCAAGCCCCTGGTTGTTGAAGCCCATACGGTTGATAATGGCCTCATGGGCCGGAAGCCGGAACAGCCGGGGCTTCGGGTTTCCTGGCTGCGGACGCGGGGTTACGGTGCCGATTTCCAGGAACCCGAAACCCAGTTCTCCCAGGGCATCCATGTAGCGCCCCTCCTTATCCAGGCCCGCGGCCAGCCCTACCGGATTCGGCAGGGTCAGCCCCATCACCTCGACGGGCGCAGCAGGGGGTGCGGGCCACAGACGCCCAAGCAGCCCGCTTCCCGCAACCGCCCGGGCCGATTCCAGGGCGAGCCAGTGGGCCGTTTCGGGGGGAAGCCGGAAAAAAAGGGGGCGCAGGGCCTGGTACATGGGGAATCACCGGGGTGGTTTTCTGCTGTAAAGCCAGCAGTATACAGGAATGGAGGCGGTGGCCGCGAAAGGCTTTCCGTGTCAGAACGATGACAGCGCCGTGACCTTTTCCACGGAATCTGTGGAAAACTCTGTGAATTTTTTTGTGGCAAACCGCCAAACCGCCTGCCAATGGCGGAAATCTACAGATTGTTTATTTTTTGACCAATAATTTTCTATTGTTTTTCAGATACTTATAAAAGTCCGTGCGCTAAGTCCGGCTTTTGACGGCATTTTGCGAACAACAGGCCCCGGAACCACTTCTGTGCATAAAATCAACCCCAATCCTTACCATTGAAGGATGAAAAGGTTGGCCAGACCATTTACACTGCGCCCTGTCCCCGGTCGCCGTATCCGGGTTATCCTGAGCGCGCCCGAGAGAAGCAGTGCGGTTTATGAATGCATCCGAAGACACAGCCCTTGATCATGCGCCGGAAAGCGAACTCCAGTCCGCTCGCCGGGTAACCCTCGTCGGGCTCGTTCTGGATGCCCTGCTGGGCGTTGTGAAGGTCATCATCGGCTTTTTCTACAACTCGTATGCCCTGATCGCGGACGGCGTCCATTCCTTCTCCGATGTCGCCTCGGACATCATGGTACTGGTGCTGTTCCGTATCTCCCGTGAGGAGCCGGACGAAGACCACCCCTACGGTCACGAACGCTTCGAGACCCTGGGCGCGGTCATACTCGGCAGCGCCCTGATCGCACTCGCCGGCGTCCTTGCCTGGGAAGCTGTGCAGCGGGTCATGCACGTCGACCTCGGCGTGCCTGGCTGGCCCGTGCTGGTGGTGGCCGCTGCTGCCGTCCTCGGCAAGGAATGGATCTACCACTACACCCTCAGGGTGGGGAAAGCCATACGCTCCGACCTGCTGGTGGCCAACGCCTGGCACAGCCGCACGGACGCCTTCTCCTCCATCGTGGTAATGCTCGGCGCCTCCGGCGCCATGCTGGGCTATCCCTGGCTCGACGCCGTCGCCGCCTGTGGCATCGCCGTTATCGTTGCCCGTGTCGGCTGGCACCTCGCCTGGGACAACGTCAAGGAACTGGTGGACACCGCCATGCCGGTGGACAAACAGCGCCACCTGCGCGAGGTTGCCGAAGCCACCGAAGGCGTCCGCTCGGTGAACGCCATCAAGAGCCGCCGCATGGGCTCCGACTTCCTCCTCGACATCCACCTCCAGGTGGACCCCGAAGTCAGCGTCTCCGAAGGCCACGAAATCGGCGTACGCGCTGAACACCGCCTCCTGGAAGCCGTCCCGGACGTACGCGAGGTCACCTTCCACATCGACGCCGAGGACGAAGCCGTCCAGCAGAACGTCCACGCCGCCATCCTGCCCTCACGCAGCGCCGTGGCCAACCAGCTGGAGGAACGCTGGGGCGACCTGATCAACTTCCACAACACCTGCCCGCCCCGGCTGCACTACCTGTCGGACGAAGTCTCCGTGGAGCTCTACCTGGAAAGCCGCACCGCGGTGAACGAGGCCTCCCGCAACCAGCAGTGCCTCACCTGCCAGCTCAAGTCCCGCACCAGCGACCTGCCCTGGATCGGCGACATCCGCATCTGGTACGCCGACGAATTCCGCACCGGGCCGAATCAGAACTGACCCTGCACTCTCCCCTCTGCAGGAGCGGCTTCCCGCGATACGCAATGAAAACAAACTCGGTGTTCAGGGGAGCAGGGGATGCTCGGAGGGAAGCTCTGGAGCCATGGATGGCGGAAGAGCAGCGTACAGGGATGTATTTACAGCGTTTCCCGGAGAGCATCCCCTGCTCCCCTGAACGCCAGGCAGCCCATCAACAGGCTTGAGACAACACCTCAGCCATACCTTAAAGCCGCCTCCTTCAACTTATTCGCCTCATCCCTGAGCCGAGCCGCCTTCTCAAACTCCAGATTGGAGGCCGCCTTGTACATCTCGTCCTCGAGCCGGTCGATCTCCTTCATCATCTGATCCGCATCCTTGCCGTGCACATCCACCGAATAATCCGCCGACGACTCGGCCACCTCACGGCTCCCGTCGCCGCGCTTACGCTGCACATGCACACCCTCCATGATGTCCGCCACCTTCTTATCCAGCCCCTTGGGCGTGATCCCGTGCTCCTCGTTATGAGCCATCTGCTTCTCGCGCCGGCGCTCCGTCTCATCAATAGCGCGGCGCATCGACCCCGTCTCACGGTCCGCGTACAGGATCGCCTTGCCATTCACATTCCGGGCAGCACGCCCCATGGTCTGGATCAGGGATCGATCCGAACGCAGAAAGCCCTCCTTGTCCGCATCCAGGATCGCCACAAGCGAGACCTCGGGCATATCCAGCCCCTCGCGCAGCAGGTTGATACCCACCAGCACATCGAACTCACCCCGGCGCAGATCGCGCACAATCTCCACACGCTCCACGGTATCCACATCCGAGTGCAGATAACGCACCCGCACATTGTGCTCCTCCAGGAAGTCCGTCAGATCCTCCGCCATGCGCTTGGTCATGGTGGTCACCAGCACCCGTTCCCCTGCCTCAGCACAGCGGCGAACTTCCGAAAGCAGATCATCCACCTGGGTCGTGGCCGGGCGCACCTCGATCTCCGGATCCACCAGCCCCGTAGGCCGTACCACCTGTTCGGCCACCTGGCCCGCATGCTCCGCCTCGTACTTGGCCGGCGTCGCTGAAACAAAGATCATCTGGGGCGCTATGCGCTCCCACTCATCAAACCGCATGGGTCTGTTGTCCAGGGCCGATGGCAGGCGGAAGCCATACTCCACCAGCGTCTCCTTGCGCGAGCGGTCGCCCTTGTACATGCCCCCGATCTGGGGAATGGTCACGTGGGACTCGTCGATCATCATAAGCGCGTTGTCGGGCAGATAGTCGAAGAGCGTTGGCGGTGCCGCCCCCGGTTCGCGCCCCGACAGGTAGCGGGAGTAGTTCTCGATGCCGTTGCAGTACCCCAGCTCGAGCATCATCTCCATGTCGTAGCGGGTCCGCTCCTCCAGCCGCTGGGCCTCCAGCAGCTTGTTGTTGGCACGCAGCTGCTTCAAGCGCTCATCCAGCTCCTCCTTGATGGAATCCACCGCATTCAGGATTTTCTCGCGCGGCGTCACATAGTGCGTCTTGGGGTAGATGGTGACACGCGGCACACGCTGGATGATCTCCCCGGTCAGCGGATCGAACCAGGCGATGTTCTCCACCTCGTCATCAAACAGCTCAATACGTACCGCCTGGTCCTCGGACTCCGCCGGGAAAACATCGATCACCTCGCCGCGCACCCGGTAATTACCCCGCTGCAGCTCGGTATCGTTACGGGTGTACTGCAGCTCCGCCAGCCGCCGCACGATGTCGCGCTGGTCCACCTGCTCGCCCCGGGTCACGTGCAGGATCATGCGCAGGTAGGACTCCGGATCCCCCAGGCCGTAGATGGAGGACACGGTGGAGACGATAATGGCGTCCGGGCGCTCCAGCAGGGCCTTGGTCGCGGAAAGCCGCATCTGCTCGATGTGCTCGTTCACGGAGGCATCCTTCTCGATGAAGGTATCCGAGGCCGGCACATAGGCCTCCGGCTGGTAGTAGTCGTAATAGGAGACGAAGTACTCGACGGCGTTGTCCGGAAAGAAGTCCCGGAATTCACCGTAGAGCTGGGCAGCCAGCGTCTTGTTATGGGCCATGATGATGGTCGGGCGCTGCACCTGCTCAATCACCTTGGCCATGGTGAAGGTCTTGCCCGAGCCGGTAACACCAAGCAGTGTCTGGTGCATCAGGCCGTCATGAATGCCCTCAACCAGCTTCTCAATCGCCTGGGGCTGGTCGCCCGCAGGCTCGAAATCCGAAGCCACTCGGAACGTCAGGTCGTCTTTCGACATAGGGTTACGTCTCTTTCGGATCCGGGGGATCGCACATGGCAGGAAAGCTCATGCTATCATGTTCACAACGTTGTTCCGGCACACCGACTTTTCAACAGGAGCCCGAGTTTGAGCGCGCAACTGTCCAACCGCGTCCAGCAGATCAAGCCCTCACCCACCCTCGCCATCACCAGCAAGGCAGCCGAGCTGCGCGCTGCCGGCCAGGACATCATCGGCCTGGGTGCCGGCGAGCCCGACTTTGATACCCCCGAGCACATCAAGCAGGCGGCGGTGGACGCCCTCAATGCCGGCAAGACCAAGTACACCCCGGTGGACGGCACGCCCGAGCTCAAGGACGCCATCATCGAGAAGTTCCGCCGGGACAACAACCTGACCTACGAACGCAACCAGATTCTGGTCTCCTGCGGCGGCAAGCAGAGCTTCTTCAACCTGGCCCTGGCCCTGCTGAACCCGGGTGACGAGGTCATCATCCCCGCGCCGTACTGGGTCTCCTACCCGGATATGGTCAAGATCGCCGAGGGCACGCCCGTCATCCTTGAGAGCAGCGCCGACACCGGGTTCAAGGTCACTGCAGACCAGATCCGGGGGGCGCTGACCGAACGCACGAAGCTGGTCGTGATCAACAGCCCCTCCAACCCCAGCGGCAAGGCCTACAGCCGCGAGGAGCTGGCGGCCATCGGCGAAGTCCTGGAGGAATATCCGGACGTCATGATCGCCACCGACGACATGTACGAACACATCCTCTGGAACGGCGAGTTCATCAACATCGTCAACGCCACGCCTTCGCTCAAGAATCGCACCTTCGTACTCAATGGCGTCTCCAAGGCCTACTCGATGACCGGCTGGCGCATCGGCTACGCCGCTGGCCCGGCGGATGTGATCGGCGCCATGAAGAAAATCCAGTCCCAGAGCACTTCCAACCCGGCCTCCATCTCCCAGGCCGGCGCCACCGCCGCCCTGAACGGCCCCCAGGAGTGTGTCACCGAGATGCTGAAGGCCTTCCACGAGCGTCATGACTATGTCGTGAAGGCCCTGAACGAACTGCCCGGTGTGGAATGCATCGAAAGCGATGGCACCTTCTACGCCTTCCCCGGCTTCCAGGGCGCCATCGAGGCGACCGAGGGCGTGAACAACGACGTGGAAATGGCCGAACACCTGCTCAACACCGCCGGCGTCGCCCTGGTTCCCGGCTCCGCTTTCGGCACCCCGGGCCATATGCGCCTGAGCTTCGCCACCAGCATGGATAACCTGAAAAACGCCATCGAGCGACTCGGGAAGGCTCTCAAGACTTGACGAAGGGGCCAAGCGCCCCTAATATACGCAGCGCTTATCCCCGATAGCTCAGTTGGTAGAGCACCTGACTGTTAATCAGGTTGTCGCTGGTTCGAGCCCAGCTCGGGGAGCCAGACATCACAAAAAGCCGCTCCACGGAGCGGCTTTTTCTGTTTCAGGGGCCCCAATGGCAAGCATCTACCTCGCCGGACCGGACGTCTTCTTCCCCGAGACCATCCGCAACCGCATCGAAGCCACCAAGAAGGCCATCCTCGCCGAACACGGCCTCGAAGCCCTCTCCCCCTGCGACAACAACCTGGACCTCGAAAACACCGACAACCCGGCCCGCGCCATCTACGAGGCCAACCGCACCCTCATGAACCAGGCCGACGGCCTCATCGCCAACCTCACGCCCTTCCGCGGCACCAGCGCCGACGCCGGCACCATCTTCGAACTCGGCTTCATGACCGCCCAGGGCAAGCCCGTCGCCGCCTACACCACCTGCGCCACCCCCTATAACCAGCGCGTCTCAGGCGGCTCCGAAACCGACACCAACGGCACCCTGGTTGAAGGATTCGGCCTGTGCGATAACCTGATGCTGGATTGTGGTATTGAAGCCAGTGGTGGAGCGTTTATCTCAGGATCGCTGGAATGGCGGAGTGAGGGGTTCACTCCAGAAGAGTCATTTGACGAAGAGCTGTTCCGAAAGGCTGTTGAGATCCTGTCCAAGCACTTCTAACGGCCGGAACCACCCAAAAACTATCAGGGCAGGATGAGGCAGCACTAAGCGGGAAGCTCTGGAGCCATGGATGGCGGAAGAGCAGCGTACAGGGATGTATTTACAGCGTTTCCCGATTAGTGCTGCCTCATCCTGCCCCATGCAGCAACACAACAGGCTGGAGGATCACACGCAATGAGCAAGAACAAAGAAGGCGGCCTCGTCTACTCCACCGAAGCAGGCGGCAAAACCTGCCCCGAATGCCGCCACCCCCTCGACCAGTGCCAGTGCAGCAACGAAACCCGCTCAACCAGCAGCGACGGCACCATCCGCATCCAGCGCGAAACCAAGGGCCGCAAAGGCAAAGGCGTCACCCTCATCACAGGCCTCGACCTCCCCGAAAAAGACCTCAAGGCCCTCGCCAAAACCCTCAAGGCCAAATGCGGCACCGGCGGCACCATCAAGGACGGCGTCATTGAAATCCAGGGCGACCACCGCGACACCCTGCTTGCCGAGCTCGAAAAGAAAGGCTGGAAAGCGAAGAAAGCCGGCGGCTAGACGCCCCGGCTTTCAGACAACTCCTGCTCGATCGCCACAAGTGCCGCCATCGGATCCTCCGCCCGCGTGATCGGCCGACCGATCACCAGGTCATCACTGCCGGCGGCAACCGCCTTTGCCGGCGTCATGACCCGCTGCTGATCGCCCTGGGCCGCAAAGGCCGGCCGGATCCCCGGCGTCACCAACCGGAAGTCAGCCCCCATGGCGTCACGCAACGACGGCGCCTCGGCCGCCGAACATACCACCCCGTCCAGACCGGACTCACGGGCCAGGCTGGAAAGACGATTCACCGTCGCACCGGCACCCTCTTCCCAACCTATCTCCTTCAGCTCGGAATCGGTCAGGCTCGTGAGGACCGTCACCCCGATGAGGAACGGCCGATCCTCACCAAAGTTCGCCAGCTCGCGGACACAGGCCTCCATCATCCGGCGTCCGCCGGACGCATGGACGTTCACCATCCACACTCCCAGCTCCGCCGCCGAGGCCACAGCAGCGGCCGCGGTATTCGGAATATCATGGAATTTCAGATCCAGAAAGACCTCAAACCCCCGCCCCTGCAGGGCCTGCACGAACCCTGGACCAAAGCGGGTGAACATCTCCTTGCCCACTTTCAGCCGGCAACGGGCCGGGTCCAGCTGATCCACCAGCTGGAGTGCCTCCAGCCGGTCCGCAAAATCCAGCGCCACAATAATCGATGCCATCAATGACTCCCGTAACTACTCGCCCTCGACACCCTGATAGGGCTCGACGGTCTCCCAGTTCTTGCAGCTCGGACACAGCCAGTGCAGCTGCTGGCCACCAAAGCCACAGCGGGTGCACTGATAGGCGGGCCGCTTCTCCAGCAACCGCTGCCCGACCTGACGTACCAGATGGGGCGTGGTGCCCTGGCGCGGCTCCCGCCCCTCCTCCATTTCCAGCAGATGCATCAGGGCCCGAAGGCTCGGGCGCTGCTGCAGTTCACCATGGAGCAGGTACAGTGCCTGGTCCCTGGAGTTGAAGCGCTCCTCCTCCTCTACCAGGCAGAGCAGCAGCGTGGTCGAGGGATGATGCCGATAGATCCGGTGCAGGCGCCGGCGAAGCTTTCGCTCAACCCCGAACTCCCGGGCCAGGCCGAGCAGGCGTCGTACCGCCTCCGGACCAAAGGCCGGGTTCTGGTCGAATACCTTCAGAAGCAGCTGCTGGGCCTCGCGCCAGTTGCCCCGTTCACGCGCCAGGTCCGCCAGAAGCAGACTGGCGCGGACACAGCCCGGATCGTACGACAGAGCCTGCTCAAGGAGCTCCCGTGGGTCCGCAACCCGGCTCACCGCTCCCTGATCCGAGGCCTGTTCACACAGAAGATGGGCAAGCTGCTTACGGATTTCCCGGGTATCGTTGATACCTACCAGGGTGCGCGCCACCTCCACAGCCTTCTCCCAGTCCCGCTCGCGCTGATAGATCAGCACCAGCTGCTCCGCCGCACGGGCGCCATAGGAGCGGGTGCCCAGCAGCTCGTGCAACAGTGCCTCGGCCCGATCCAGGAGCCCGGCTGCCAGATAGTCCAGTGCCAGCTCGTAGGTCACCTGCGAGGAATAGCGGCCCGGCAGCTCCGGTCGCGCCAGCAGGTTCTGGTGGATCAGGGTTGCCCGCTCGACTTCGCCCCGATCACGGAAGTGGGCACCAATGGAGAGATGGAGGTTCACCGTCTCCCGGTTGACATCCAGCGAGTCCAGGAAGGATTCAATGGCTTCGTCGGAATAGTTGGTGAACAGGAACTGGAGACGTTCCCGGAGCCGATCCTCATCATCAATGGGAGCGGGTGAGGCCTGCCGACGCAGCCGCCAACGCCCCAGCGCCCAGCCGGTGCCGACAGCCACCGCCAGCAACAGCCACTGCAGGATGGTGTTCATTCAATACTCTTGACTGGATCCCGTTGCAGCCCACGAGATGACTGTTCAGACTTGCGAAGTTTCCGTTCCGCCCGCCTGCGCCCGGCCCTTGCCCGCATCAGCGGTACCAGCATGGCGGCCGCCCCCAGAAGGGCGCCCACGATCAGGGTCAGCACCAGGACCAGCGCCACGCTTATCGGTGGCGTCTGCACCAACAGAAGATCCAGCACCACCTCCTGGCGATTGCTGAAGCTGAACAGCATCGCCGCCAGTCCCAGCACCAGCGCCAGCAGAACAAGAACAATACGACGTATCCTGGCCATCCGGCCCTCCCTGCCGGATCAGTAGCCGGCCTTCATGCTGTCATTGACCTTCTCGCGCAGATCCTTGCCCGGTTTGAAATGGGGAACATACTTTTCGGGCAGATTCACGGATTCGCCGGTCTTGGGATTGCGACCCACCCGCGGCGCCCGGTAGTGCAGGGAGAAGCTCCCGAATCCGCGGATCTCGATCCGCTCCCCTTCGGCAAGGGACTGGGACATATGATCAATGATCGTCTTGACCGCCAGCTCCACATCCTTGCCGGAAAGCTGGGACTGTTTCGAGGCGATCACTTCTACCAGTTCGGATTTCGTCATGGTCCTGTCCTTCCTCACAGGTTCAGCAACGCCTTAAGTTTAGCGAACCTGATGAAAAAGACAAAAAAAACGGGCTGTTACAGCCCGTTTTTTTTAATGCTTTGCGGCAGAACCGGCTTCAGCCGTTGTCGTTCTGCTGCATCTGCTCCTTGATCAGGTCACCAATGGTGGTGGCGCTGCTGCTGTTGTCAGCCTTTTCGCGCACATCCCGCATGGCTTCCTTGTCGTCCTCAACGTCCTTGGACTTGATCGACAGGTTGATCACGCGGTTCTTGCGGTCAACGCTGATGATCTTGGCTTCCACCTCATCGCCTTCCTGGAGCACATTGCGTGCGTCCTCAACCTTGTCACGGCTGATTTCAGAGGCCTTGAGCGTGGCTTCCACCTCTTCATTCAGGGTCACGGTTGCGCCCTTGGCATCAACACTGCTCACGGTGCCTGTCACGATGCTGCCGCGGTCATTGACCTGAGTGAACTCGGCGAAGGGATCGCTCTCGAGCTGCTTGATACCCAGCGAGATGCGCTCACGCTCCGGATCCACGGACAGGATGACGGTTTCAACCTCGTCGCCCTTCTTGTACTTGCGGACCGCTTCCTCGCCGGTTTCGTTCCAGCTGATGTCGGACAGATGCACCAGGCCGTCGATGCCGCCCTCAAGGCCGATGAAGATACCGAAGTCCGTAATGGACTTGATCTTGCCGGTAATCCGATCGCCCTTGTTGTAGTTCTGGGAGAACTCTTCCCAGGGGTTCGGCTGGCACTGCTTGATGCCCAGCGAGATACGACGGCGCTCCTCGTCGATGTCGAGGATCATCACCTCAATCTCATCGCCTACATCCACAACCTTGGAGGGATGGATGTTCTTGTTGGTCCAGTCCATTTCGGAGACGTGCACCAGACCTTCGACGCCCTCTTCCAGCTCGGCGAAGCAGCCGTAGTCGGTCAGGTTGGTAACCTTGGCCGGTACGCGGGTGTTTTCCGGATAGCGGCCCTTGATGTTGACCCACGGATCCTCGCCCAGCTGCTTCAGACCCAGGGATACACGGTTGCGTTCACGGTCGAACTTGAGGACCTTGACGTTGATCTCGTCGCCAACGTTCACGATCTCGCTCGGATGCTTGATGCGCTTCCAGGCCATGTCCGTGATGTGGAGCAGGCCGTCCACGCCGCCCAGGTCCACGAAGGCACCGTAGTCGGTCAGGTTCTTGACGATACCCTTGATTTCCATGCCTTCGGTCAGCGTCTCGAGCAGCTGCTCACGCTCGGCGCTGTTCTCGGCTTCCAGCACGGCGCGGCGGGAAACAACCACGTTGTTGCGCTTGGCATCGAGCTTGATGACCTTGAAGTCGAGCTCTTTGTTCTCAAGGTGCGTGGTGTCGCGCACCGGGCGGACGTCGACCAGGGAGCCCGGCAGGAAGGCCCGGATGCCCTTGAGGTCGACAGTGAAACCGCCCTTGACCTTGCCATTGATCACACCCTTGACTGCATCTTCCGCCTCGAAGGCCTTTTCCAGTTCCTTCCAGGCTTCAGCGCGCTTCGCTTTCTCGCGCGACAGGCGGGTTGCCCCGAAACCGTCTTCCACGGCGTCCAGCGCCACGTCAACCTCATCGCCTGCCGCGACTTCCAGCTCCCCGTTCTCGTTGTAGAACTGGGAAACCGGGATGATGCCCTCGGACTTGAGTCCCGCGTTGACCGTGACCCAGTCACTGTCAACGTCCACAACCGTGGCCTTGACAATGGACCCCGGCTGCATATCAATGTCTTTCAGGCTCTCTTCAAAAAGTTCCGCAAAGCTTTCGCTCATTGTGTGTCCTATGTGATCAATACCAAGCTCCCCGCGAGCCAGCCCTCCGGGGTCTGTTCACCATACACCCACGCACCGCCATGCTGGTCTCACGCGGCCCGCCGGCACTTTTCCAATAACAAAAAGGCGCTGTCAGGTACGGCCCGTTACTGCCAGGACCTGGTCCAGCACCTCGTCAATGGACAATCCGGTTGTTTCCACAACCTGCGCATCGTGCGCCGGTTTGAGCGGCGCTGTGGAACGGTTCATGTCCCGTTCATCCCGCGCCTGAATCTCTTTTACAAGGTCGGGGAGTCTAACATTCTCCCCCTGGGCCAGCAACTGCTCGTGCCGGCGCCGGGCCCGCTCCTCGGCTGAGGCAGTGAGGAAGATCTTGTGACTCGCATCCGGAAAAACCACCGTGCCCATATCGCGGCCGTCGGCCACCAGCCCCGGCGGCTGGCAGAAGTCGCGCTGGCGCTGCAGGAGCGCCTCGCGGACCGACGGGATGGCCGCCACACGCGAGGCACGGTCACCGCACTCCTCCGTGCGGATAGCGCCCGTTACCTCCTCACCATCCAGAAAGACTCTAGCGGGCTCGTCGCCCGGACTGGGCTCAAAACGCACGTCCAGCGCCGCCGCCACCCCAGCCAGCAAAGTCTCGTCGTCGAAATCCACCGCCTGTTTCATGGCAGCCAGTGCCGTGAGGCGGTAGAGCGCGCCACTGTCCAGCAGATGCCAGCCCAGACGCCGCGCCAGGAGCTGGGTGATGGTGCCCTTGCCAGCGCCACCGGGGCCGTCCACGGCAATCACCGGTGCCTGTTCAGATGCTGTCATTGCGTCTCCTCGGAAGATTCAACCGTCAGCCCGACCTGGTTGGCCAGTGCCACAAAGCCCGGAAAGGAAGTAGCGACGTTCGCGCAGTCGTCAATGATCACCGGCCCGGATGCGCGCAGGGCCGCCACCGCGAAGGCCATGGCGATACGGTGGTCACCGTGGCTGTTGATCCGCCCGCCGCCGTAGGCACCACCCTGGATCAGGATCCCGTCCTCCCGGACCTCACTGACAAGACCCAGAGCATCCAGCCCATCGGCCATGACCTGGATCCGGTCGCTTTCCTTGACCCGCAGTTCGGCGGCACCGGTCAGCTCGGTGCTGCCCTCGGCGTTCGCGGCCGCGACGAAAATCGCCGGGAACTCATCAATGGCCAGCGGGACCTGGTCCTCGGGAATGCGGATGCCCTTCAGCGGCGCATGGCGAACCCGCAGATCCGCCACCGGCTCACCGCCGGCCTCGCGTTCGTTATGCAACTCAATGGCCGCGCCCATCGCGCGCAGGATATTGACCACACCGATACGGGTCGGGTTGACGCCCACGTGGCGCAGCCACAGGTCCGAGTCCGGCGTAATGGCGGCAGCCACGATGAAGAAGGTGGCCGAGGAAATGTCCGCCGGCACATCGATAGAACAGGCGCTCAGGCGGCCACCGCCGGTCACACGCGCGGTCGGGCCGTCCTGCACCACGGGGTAGCCGAAGCCCTTGAGCATGCGCTCAGTATGGTCCCGGGTGGGCGCCGGCTCCGTCACCACGGTCTCACCCTCAGCATAGAGTCCGGCCAGCAGAAGGCAGGATTTGACTTGGGCGCTGGCCACGGGCAGTTCGTAATCAATACCTTTCAGCGGCTGGCCGCCGGCGATGTGCAGCGGGGGGCGACCACCCTCGGCCGTATCAATATGCGCTCCCATCAGCCGCAGCGGATCCGCTACCCGTGCCATGGGCCGGCGCGTGAGACTGGCATCGCCGGTCAGCTCGCTATCAAAGCGCTGCCCTGCCAGCAACCCAGCAAAAAGCCTCATGGCGGTGCCCGAATTGCCCACGTAGAGCGAACCATGGGGAGGCTGAAGCCCATTCAGGCCCACGCCGTGGATACGCACGAAGCCAGCATCCGGCCCCTCGATGGTTACCCCCATGTCACGGAAGGCCTGGAGCGTCGCGAGACTGTCCTCGCCCTCGAGGAAGCCAGAGACATCCGTTATGCCCTCAGCCAGGGCACCGAGCATGATGGCACGATGGGACATGGACTTGTCCCCGGGCACGCGGATGTCGCCCTGGACGGGACCGCCCGGCCGGGCGGTGTAGGTTACGGTCTGGTCGTTCATGGTGTTGAGATAGGCCTCACCGGAAAGGATTCGGGAAAAATGCTCGCGCGCCGCCTTGGCGCGGGTGAACACCTGCTGCAGACGTTGGCCGTCGCCGGCCTCGATGGCCGCACCGAGCTGGTCCAGATCACCACGGAAATGCCGCAGCGCTTCCAGCACCGCCTCGCGGTTCGCCAGAAAAATGTCCCGCCACATCACCGGATCACTGGCAGCGATGCGCGTGAAGTCCCGAAAGCCACCGGCGGCATAGCGGAAGATATCCTGGCTGTCGTCCTCGCCGGCCAGGGTATCCACCAGCGAGAAAGCGATCAGGTGGGGGAGATGACTGGTGGCGGCGAGGACCTCGTCATGCCGGGAGACGGACATGGTCAGAACCTCCGCCCCACAGGCCGACCAGAAGCGGCACACCTTCTCAAGCGCCCCGGCATCGGTTTCAGGTTCCGGGGTCAGGATCACCTTGTGCTCCCGGAACAGGTCCGGATCAGCAGCACCCACCCCGCTCTTCTCGGAGCCGGCGATCGGGTGACCGGGAACAACTCTCGCGGGCAGTTCGCCGAAAACGCCACGCACATCCGCGACGAACCCGCCCTTAACACTGCCCACATCCGTGAGCACCGCGCCCTCCGGCAAGGCATCACGGATCTGCGTCAGCACGGCGCGGTTGGCGCGCACGGGCACGGCCAGCACCACGAGATCCGCCCCCTGGACCGCGCGCGCCGCCTCCGTCTCGCTTTCATCGATCAGGCCCAGACGGCGCCCCTCCTCCAGAGGGCCCGGGCGCTCGTCACAGCCCACCACCGTGGCCACCAGCCCCCGGGCCTTCGCGGCCCGCGCCAGGGAACCGCCGATCAGCCCCAGGCCAATCACGACCATGCGCTGGAACAAAGGCGCGCCGCTGGCGGCCATCAGCCCAGCACCTTCTCCAGCGCCTCGAGACAGCGCCGGTTCTCGTGCTCGAGCCCGACCGACACACGCAGGTGCCGGGGCATGCCGTAAGCGCCCACAGGGCGGACAATGACACCCTCACGCAACAGTGCGTCATTCACTTCGTTGGCGTCCCTGCCGGTATCCAGGGCAATGAAGTTGGCAGCAGACGGGATGTAGTCCAGCCCCAGCCGGTCGAAGCCGCCTGCCAGTTGCTCCAGCCCTGCCCGGTTCACCTCGATGGCCCGGTCAATGTAGGCCTGGTCGTCGAGCACAGCCGTCGCCGCCGCCTGGGCAAGCGCATTGGCATTGAAAGGCTGGCGGACCCGATTGATAACGTCTGCAATCTCGGGGCTGGAGATGCCATACCCCATGCGCAGCCCCGCCAGGCCCCAGGCCTTGGAGAAGGTGCGCGAGACCACCAGGTTCGGGAACCCGCTGAGCCACTGGACGCCGTCCGCGTACTGGGGCCCCTGCAGGTACTCGCAGTAGGCCTCGTCCAGCACCACGATCACGTTCTCCGGCACCCGCTGGAGGAAGCGATACACCGCGTCTTTTTCCACGACGGTTCCCGTGGGGTTATTCGGGTTGGCAACGAACACCACCCGGGTACGCTCGGTGATCGCCGCCGCCATGGCGTCCAGATCATGCCCCCAGTTCACGGCGGGCACCTTCACGTGATCCGCGCCGATGGCCTGGGTCACGATAGGGTAGACGGCGAAGGCATGCTCGGAATAGACAATTTCGGCGCCCGGCTCGGCAAAGGCGCGAGCCACCAGCTCAAGCACGTCGTTGGAGCCATTGCCAAAGGTCAGCATCTCCGGTGCCACGTTCAGGCGCTCCGCCAGGGTCTGGCGCAGTGTGTAGGCGGCGCCATCCGGGTAGCGGGTCACTTCAGGCAGGGCTTTTTCAACAGCCGCCGTCACGCGGTCACTGGGGCCGAGCGGGTTCTCGTTGCTGGCCAGCTTGACGATCCGCGCCGGATCCAGACCCAGCTCACGGGCCAGTTCATCCACCGGCTTGCCGGGCTGGTACGGCTGCAGGCCCTGCACCCCACGTGCGGCCAGTGCCTCGTAATCACAGCTCATCACAGCACCCCCATGGGATAGGAGCCCAGATGCTTCAGCTCCTGACTCTGGGCTTCGATCTCATCCAGCACCGCCCGGACGGCCGGCGCATCCCGGTGCCCGACGAAATCGATGTAGAACACATAGGCCCAGGTGGCGCTGGGCGAGGGCCGCGTTTCCAGTCGGGTCAGGTCGATCCCCTCGCGCTTGAACGGCTCCAGCAGTTCATAGAGCGCCCCCGGGCGGTTGCGTGTGGAGACCAGGATGGAGGTCTTGTCCTGCCCGCTGGGCGGCACCGCTTCGGTACCAATGATCAGGAAACGGGTGGTGTTGTCCGGGCGATCCTCGATGTTGCTGTGCGCGGGCTCGAGGCCATAGAGGGAGGCGGCCATGTCGCCGGCAATGGCGGCCGCGCCCTCTTCCTCACTGGCCAGGCGCGCGGCTTCACCATTACTGGAAACCTTGATGCGCTCGACCGCCGGCCAGTGACTGTCCAGCCATTTGCGGCACTGGGCGAAAGACTGCTGGTGCGAATAGATCCGCGTGATGCCGGCCTCGTCCTGGTCCGGGCGCCTGAGAAGATGGTGATGGATGCGCAGCTGCACCTCACCACAGATCTTCAGTGCCGACCCCATGAACATATCGAGGGTGTGATTGATCATGCCCTCGGTGGAGTTCTCCACCGGCACCACTCCGTACTGGGCGTTGCCGGACGCCACCTCGCGGAAGACATCATCGATGGCCGCCAGCGGTGTGCTGAGCACCGAATGACCGAAATGCTTGAGCGCCGCCGCCTGGGTGAAGGTCCCTTCAGGCCCCAGGAAGGCAATGGTCATGGGCTTTTCCAGCGCCAGGCAGGCGGACATCACCTCCCGGAACAGGCGCGCCATCTCTTCGTCCGCCAGCGGGCCCGGGTTACGCTCCCGCACGCGGCTCAGGATCCGGGCCTCACGCTCAGGGCGGTAGAACGCCACCTCTTCTCCCGGGTTGGCCTCCTGTTTCACCTCGGCCACGTCCCGGGCGCACTCGGCCCGTTCGCTGATCAGCCGCAGCAGGTCGTCATCGATCTGGTCAATGCGCTCGCGCAACCGGGCCAGGCGCGCCTCTTCGTCGCTCATGGTCAGCCTTTGTCTTTTTCGAATTCCGCCATGTAGTCAATCAGCGCCTCGATGCCGGCCTCCGGCATGGCGTTGTAGATGCTCGCGCGCATGCCGCCCACGGACCGGTGGCCCTTGAGGTTGAGCAGGCCGCGTGCCTCGGCGCCCTCAAGGAAGGCACTGTTGAGGCTGTCGTCCGCCAGCGTGAAGGGGACGTTCATCAGCGAGCGGTACTCCGACTGCACCGGATTGGCGTAGAAGTCGCTCTCATCGATGAAACCGTAGAGGCGGTTGGCCTTGCGACGGTTGATGTCCGCCATGGCCTGGAGACCACCCTGGCGCTTGAGCCACTGGAACACCAGTCCGGCCAGGTACCACGCATAGGTGGGCGGCGTGTTGTACATGGAGTCCGCCTTGTCGTGAATGGCGTAATCCAGCATGGCCGGCGTGCCCTCGCGGGCATTGCCGATCAGATCCCGGCGCACGATCACGATGGTCAGACCCGCGGGGCCGATGTTCTTCTGGGCGCCGGCGTAGACCATACCGAAGCGGCTCACGTCCACCGGCTCGGAGAGGATGGCCGAAGACCAGTCCGCCACCACGGGCACATCACCGGCCTCCGGAAAGCGGCTGTACGCCAGCCCGCCGATGGTCTCGTTGGGCGTGATGTGCAGATAGCGGGCGTCCGGGCGGGTGCGCCATTCAGCCGGGTCCGGCACATGGGTGTAGCCAGCGTCCTCGGAACTGGCCACTTCCTTAACGTCCGCCATCCGGCCCGCTTCGGCAATGGCCTTGCGCGACCAGACACCGGTATTGACGTAATCCACCGGGTCATTGGGCCCGGCCAGATTCAGCGGCACACCCGCGAACTGGCTGCTGGCGCCACCCTGCAGGAATAGCACCCCGTAGTCATCCGGGATCCCCATCAGATCACGCAGATCCTGTTCCGCCTGCTGTGCGATGCTGACAAACGCATCACCGCGGTGACTCATCTCCATCACCGACAGGCCCTTGCCCTGCCAGTCCAGCATTTCATCGCGCGCCTGCGTCAGCACCTCCTCTGGAAGCGCTGCCGGGCCGGCGCAGAAGTTATAGGCTCGTGTCATGGGTCAGTCCTGTTCCCCGTTTTCGTCATCATCGTCACTGCTGTCCTCGATCCGCTGGATGCCCACCAGGCGCTCGTCATCACCGGTCATCCGGATCAGGCGTACGCCCTGGGTGTTGCGGCTGCTGATCGAGACATCCTCGATACCGGTGCGCACCAGGGTGCCCTGGTTGGTGATCAGCATGATCTCGTTCCCCTCAAACACCTGCAGCGCGCAGACCAGGTCGCCGTTGCGCTCGGAGCGCTGCATCGCGATCACGCCCTGGCTGCCACGGCTGTAGGCCGGGAATTCACTCACCTTCGTGCGCTTGCCATAGCCGTGCTCGCTGGCCGTGAGGATATAGCCCTCGGGATCCGGCTGGATCAGCGAGACCACCTGTTCGCCGGCCTTGAGCCGGATGCCGCGCACACCACGGGCTGCCCGCCCCATCGAACGCACCTGGTCCTCAGTGAAACGCACTGCCTTGCCGGAAGTGGCGAGCATCATGATCTCGGTGCTGCCATCGGTAATGACCGCACCGATCAGGTGGTCGCCCTCGTCCAGATTGGTGGCAATCAGACCGGAACTGCGCGGACGTGAGAAGTTCTCCAGCGGCGTCTTCTTGACCGTGCCGTTGGCCGTGGCCATGAACACGTAATGACCCTCGGTGTACTCGCGTACCGGAAGGAAGGTGGAAATGCGCTCATCATCGTCCAAGGGCAGGATGTTGACCATGGGTCGACCACGGGAGTTGCGGCTGCCCTGCGGGATCTCGAACACGCGCAGCCAGTAGACCTTACCCTTGTCCGTGAAGCACAGGATGGTGTCGTGGGAGTTGGCCACCAGCAGCGTCTCGATGAAGTCCTCATCCTTCATGCTGGTGGCGGACTTACCACGGCCACCCCGGCGCTGGGCCCGGTAGTCCTCCAGCGGCTGCGTCTTGGCGTAGCCGTTGTGGGAGATGGTAACCACCAGGTCCTCTTCGTCGATCAGGTCCGCCGTGGTCAGATCCTGGCGCGAGCTCACGATCTCGGTACGGCGTTCGTCGCCGTACTCGTCGCGGATTTTCTCGAGTTCCTCGCGGATCACCTGCATGAGGCGGTCCGGATTACTCAGGATATCGATGAGATCCTCGATCTTCGCGAGGATTTCCTTGTACTCAGTGAACAGCTTCTCGGTCTCAAGACCGGTCAGGCGGTGCAGGCGCAGGTCGAGGATGGCTTGGGCCTGTTCCGGGGAGAGATTGTACTTCCCATCGCGCAGGCCATAGCCCTCCGGCAGGTCATCCGGACGGCAGGCATCGGCGCCGGCACGTGCGAGCATGTCGTTGACCTGCCCTGGCTGCCAGCCCTGGGCCAGAAGCTTTTCCTTCGCCTCGGCGGCACCCGGCGAGGCCTTGATCAGCTCGATCACCTCGTCGATGTTGGCCAGCGCCACGGAGAGCCCTTCCAGCACATGGCCGCGCTCGCGAGCCTTGCGCAGTTCATAGATGGTGCGGCGTGTGACCACCTCGCGCCGATGCAGCAGGAAGCGCTCCAGCATCTGCTTGAGGTTCAGGGTCTGGGGTTCACCGTCGACCAGGGCGACGCAGTTGATGCCGAACACATTCTCGAGCTGCGTGTTCTTGAACAGGTTGTTGACGATCACCTCGGGGTTCTCGCCCTTGCGCACCTCGATCACGATGCGGATGCCTTCCTTGCTGGATTCATCCCGCAGTTCGCTGATGCCTTCGAGGCGCTTTTCCTTGACCAGTTCCGCAATCTTCTCGATCAGCCGCGCCTTGTTCACCTGGTACGGCAGCTCATTGAAGATGATGGCATCCCGACCGGTCTTCTTATCATGCTCGATCTCGTGACGGGCACGCACGTAGATCCGACCGCGGCCGGTCCGGTATGCCTGAACAATGCCCGCGCGGCCGCTGATCAGACCCTCTGTGGGGAAGTCCGGCCCCGGAATGTATTCCATCAGGTCATCAACGGTGAGCGAGTCGTCGTCCACCAGTGCCAGGCAGGCCTCGACCACTTCCCGCAGGTTGTGCGGCGGGATGTTGGTGGCCATGCCCACGGCGATGCCGGAGGAGCCGTTGACCAGCAGATTGGGAACCCGGGTGGGCAGCACTTCGGGGATCTGCTCGGTGCCGTCGTAGTTGGGCACATAGTCGACGGTTTCCTTGTCCAGATCCGCCAGCAGCTCGTGAGCGAGCTTGCGCATCCGCACCTCGGTGTAACGCATCGCCGCCGCGTTGTCGCCATCGATGGAACCGAAGTTGCCCTGGCCGTCCACCAGCGTGTAGCGCAGGGAGAAGGGCTGAGCCATGCGTACGATGGTGTCGTACACGGCCGCGTCACCGTGGGGGTGATATTTACCAATGACATCACCCACCACACGGGCGGACTTCTTGTAGGCCTTGTTCCAGTCGTTGCCGAGCTCGTCCATGGCGAAGAGCACCCGGCGGTGCACCGGCTTGAGCCCATCCCGCACATCCGGCAGCGCACGCCCCACGATCACGCTCATGGCGTAATCCAGGTAGGACTGTTTGAGTTCTTCTTCGATGTTAACCGGCAGGATTTCTCTGGCTAGCTCTCCCATCGGGACGTCATCCTTCCTGTATTCTGGCGGTGGTCTGCGGCGTGCTGCCCGGGCACGCCAAAGCCGCCAATAATACCACAGAAAGGATGACCCCGGGGAATCGGCGTCTCCGGAATGGGCCCCGAACGGGGCCCGGAAGGATCAGGCGTCAGGCTCCCGCCAGTTCGTCGGTACGCGCCGCCATAATGAAGTCATTGCGGTGCAGCCCGCCGATCTTGTGGGTCCACCAGGTGACCGTCACCTTGCCATATTCGGTGGTAATCATCGGGTGGTGATCCACTTCCTCGGCCAGCTCACCCACCTTATTGGTAAAGGCCAGTGCCTCGGCAAAGTTCTTCAGCTTGAAGGTCCGCTCCAGCTGCTCTTCACCGTTACGGGTGACCGTGGTCCAGTCAGGCACCTCCGCCCCCAGCTCCTTTTTCTCCTGTTCCGTGGCCAGTGGCGAATCCTTGCTGCAGGCTTCACAGGTCTGCTTTGTCAGGTCGCTCATGATGCCTTCTCCCATTCTGTTTGTGTCGCCACCCCATCATCACGCGTTGCTGCAGCAGCGTAAAGGTGGAAGAGATGCTTCCAGGCCCCTTGCCCCACCCCCAAACAGCCCCCACAGTGGTTCTGTGAAGGAGTTCTTCACCCACCGATCCGTAGAGGAGAGGCTCCATGAACAACCCGCACTTCACCATGCCGAAGGTTCGCATCGTGGTCGCCGACGCCAGCCGTGCGCGCCTGTTCACCACCGATTCCCCCAAGGGCGACTTCACGGAGGTGGACACCCTGCTCAACCCCGAGGCCCGACTGCACGACGGCGACCTGACCACCGACCGGCCCGGTCGCCAGGCGGATGACATGCATGGTGGCCGCAGCGCTATGGAGGAACACAGCGAACCGAAAGAGGTGGAGGCTCAGCGCTTTGCCAAGGAGCTTGCAGAGACTCTTGAGCAGGCCCGCAAGCAAGGGGAAGTGGAGAAACTCTATATTGCCGCGCCACCCAGATTCCTGGGCGAACTGCGTAAGCACATGAAGCCGGAACTCAAGGCGATCATCGCGGAGGAGATCGGGAAGGATTTTTCCCAGATGAACGCCCGGGAACTGCGCAGGCACTTCCCGGAACGCATCAAGTAGGAGGAGCTGCCCCCTACAGGGAACGGCCCTTGGAGGCGGCGATACGCAGGCGGAGGGCATTCAGCTTGATGAAGCCTTCCGCGTCCTTCTGGTCATAGGCGCCCTCGTCTTCCTCAAAGGTCGCAACCTTCTCATCGAAGAGCGAATCCTCTGAGCGACGGCCCAGAACCTCTACGTTGCCCTTGTAGAGCTTGAGGCGCACATCGCCGTTGACGGGCCCCTGGGTCTCGTCAATCAGGGCCTGCATGGCGCGGCGCTCGGGGGCCCACCAGTAGCCGTTGTACACCACTTCCGCATAGCGCGGCATGATGCTGTCCTTCAGGTGGGCCACTTCCCGGTCCAGGGTAATGGACTCAATGGCGCGGTGCGCCTTGAGCATGACGGTGCCACCCGGCGTCTCGTAACAGCCACGGGACTTCATGCCCACGTAGCGGTTCTCGACGATGTCGATGCGGCCGATGCCGTTATCGCCCGCCACCCTGTTCAGGTACGACAGCACCTCGTGGGGCTTCATGCGCTCGCCGTTGATGGCCACGATGTCACCGTTCTCGTAGGAGACGTCCAGAATCGTGGGCTCATCCGGCGCCTGCTCAGGCGAGACACTCCAGCGCCACATGTCGTCCTCGGCCTGCGCCCAGGGGTCCTCCAGCACTTCACCCTCATAGGAGATATGCAGAAGGTTGGCGTCCATGGAGTAAGGCGACTTGCCCTGCTGCTTTTCCACCGGAATGCCGTGGTGGTCGCAGTAGTCCAGGAGCTTCTGGCGGGAGTTGAGGTCCCACTCACGCCAGGGAGCGATCACCTTGATGCCAGGCTTGAGCGCGTAGGCGCCCAGCTCAAAGCGCACCTGGTCGTTGCCCTTGCCGGTGGCGCCATGGGCAATGGCATCCGCCCCCGTCTCGTTGGCGATCTCCACCAGGCGGCGGGCGATCAGTGGCCGGGCAATAGAAGTACCCAGCAGGTACTCACCCTCGTAGACGGTGTTGGCACGGAACATCGGGAAGACGTAATCCCGCGCGAACTCCTCACGCAGGTCCTCGATGTAGATTTCCTTCACGCCCAGGCCCTTGGCCTTCTCACGCGCGGGCTCGACTTCCTCGCCCTGACCGATATCGGCAGTGAAGGTCACCACCTCGCAGTCGTAGGTTTCCTGGAGCCATTTGACGATGACGGAGGTATCGAGCCCCCCGGAGTAGGCCAGAACGACCTTGTTGATGTCTGACATCGCTGTTTCGCCTTATCCGGAATTCATGAACACCGGGCTACCACGCGGCACCCGGGCCTGTTGATCGGTGGAGGGTATTTTACGGCAAGGGCGGGGTCCGGAGCCAATCCGGGTTCAGTCGACGATCACCAGATCCTTGCGCTGGGCCTGGGTCACCACCGGATCGGCTTCATCATCATCGTTTTCCCGTTCCAGCCGCACCGTGGCACGGCGATGCCTCGGGCCGGGCGTCTCCACACCGGCAACCGGATAGCGGTCCCCGTGGAAGCGCGTCACCAGCTGATCCTCCGGAACGCCCTGGTCCTGAAGATAGCCAGCCACCGCCTCCGCCCTCGCCTCGGAAAGCTCACGGTTGCGCAGAGGGGTGCCGATACTGTCGGTATGCCCATCCACGTAGATCTGCGTGACCCGATCATCAGCTTTCACGTACAGGGCCACGTCATCAAGGCGCTCACGGGCTTCCTGGCTGAGTTTGGACTTGTCCAGATCGAACAGGACCACGGTGCGCTGGACCTGATCGTAGTTCACCGGCAGCAGCTCACTCTGACAGCGGCGGAAAGACTGGTGGGGACTGCCATAGTTGACATGATTGAGCCGAACCCGCACCGGCCGATCGCTCTGACGCGCCCGGCGCGTGAAGGTGGGCCTGCGCCCCTCCCGAAGGCTCGCAAGCATCCGCTCGCTGGTGCCGGAGGAAAGCTCCACGGGCCGGTCATGGTTATCCTCAACCCGGACATACCCCAGATCATCCACTGGCTTACCTGCTTTCCAGGAAGGCTGCTCGATCACCAGCGCTGCCTCACCAGCGCGCATGGGATTGCGGACAGGCTGCAGAAAGAAGCGCAGTGACTCCCCGGCACGGTGATAGAACACCGCCTCGCCATAACCGGGGACCGGATGCGTCAGCGTGCACGCAAAGATTGAATCCGAGAGGATCCAACGGCTGTTTTCGATGCCGGCAGAGAATGTCGTGCTCAGGGCGCCCGAGGGCAACCCGGCCATGACCAGCACGGCGACAATCCAGTGACGTGATTTCATGGTAATTGGAACCATTGTTCTGACGCTTCACCCCCGGGTATCGGCAGCAAGCACCGGAACTTGAGCCCCGGATCTTCTGGTATACTTCGCGCCATGACTGACACGCTGACACTGATCCGACCCGACGACTGGCACCTGCATGTCCGAGATGGTGACCTCATGCGCCAGGTGGTTCCCGCCTCGGCACGACGCTTCGGACGCGCCATCATCATGCCCAATCTGACACCGCCGGTCACCACGGCAGCTCAGGCCCTGGATTACCGTGAGCGGATCCGCAGCGCTGTGCCGGCCGGCAGCGCGTTTGAGCCACTGATGACGCTCTACCTCACGGACAATACCACGCCGGACATGATCCGCGAGGCGGCCCGTGCGGGCGTGGTGGCCTGCAAGCTCTACCCGGCGGGCGCCACCACGAACTCCGACTCCGGCGTCACCGACATCCGTCATATTGATGCCGCCCTGGAAACCATGGCGGAAGAGGGCCTGCTGCTGCTCACCCATGGTGAAGTGACCCGCCCCGAAGTCGATATCTTCGACCGGGAAAAGGTCTTCATCGACGAGGTCCTGGCGCCCCTTCTCGAACGGCTTCCCCGGCTGCGGGTGGTCATGGAGCATATTACGACGGCGGACGCCGCTGACTTCGTCAGATCCAGAGAGCGCAACCTGGGAGCCACCATCACGCCCCAGCACCTGCTGTTCAACCGCAATCACCTGCTGGTGGGCGGCATCCGGCCACATTTCTACTGCCTACCGATCCTCAAGCGCCAGCGTCATCAGCAGGCGCTGCAGGAAGCCGCCACCAGTGGTGATCCCCGGTTCTTTCTGGGCACGGACTCCGCGCCCCATGACCGCCACCGCAAGGAAACGGGCTGCGGCTGTGCGGGCTGCTATTCAGCCTACGCAGCCATGGAGCTCTATGCCCATTTCTTTGAGCAAGCCGGTGCCCTGGAGCGCCTGGAAGGCTTCGCTTCCCTGCATGGAGCGGACTTCTACGGGCTGCCGCGCAATACCGGCCGCATCACCCTGCGCCGTGAACCGCACCCGATTCCCGATGTCCTCCATGAAGACGGTCACCCCATTGTGCCCCTGAATGCCGGCGACACCCTGAACTGGCGGATCGACGACGGGGAGAGCCCGGAGTGAGCAGCCATGAGCCAACACCGACACTGATGCAGCAGCGCTTCCGGGGATTCCTGCCGGTTGTGGTGGACGTGGAGACCGGAGGCTTCAATGCCGCCACCGACGCGCTGCTCGAAATCGCCACGGTCCTGCTGGAAATGGATGACGAGGGCTGGCTCTACCCGGGCGAACGCATCCAGTACAACGTCCAGCCCTTTAAAGGCGCGAACCTGGAAAAAGCCGCGCTCCAGTTCACGGGCATCGATCCCGGCAACCCCCTGCGCGATGAACGGCCGGAACTGGAAGCCATGCGCGGCACCTTCCAGTCCATCCGCCAGGCCGTGCGCCGCAACCAGTGCAAGCGCGCCGTGCTGGTCGGCCACAACGCCACCTTTGATCTCGGCTTTGTAAAGGCCGCTTCGGATCGCCAGAACATCAAGCGCAACCCCTTCCACCCCTTCTCGACCTTTGACACGTCAGCCCTGTCCGGTCTCACGCTGGGTCACACGGTCCTTGCGGAAGCGTGCCGCCTGGCCGGCATTGAGTTCGACAACAAAGAAGCCCACTCCGCGCTGTACGACGCGGACAAGACGGCCGAACTGTTCTGCCTGATCGTGAACCGCTGGAAGTCTCTGGGAGGATGGCCACCGCCGTCACCCGGCGAAGCCTGAAACAGGAAAGGGAAAGGCGCCCCCGGTTGCCGGGAGCGCCTATCACGCCGGGATCAGCCGCCGACGAACTTGATCATGACACCCGCCGCCACGGCGGAGCCGATCACACCGGCCACGTTCGGGCCCATGGCGTGCATCAGGAGGAAGTTCTGATGGTTCTCCTCCAGACCCACCTTGTTGGATACCCGGGCCGCCATCGGCACTGCGGAGACCCCGGCTGAGCCGATCAGCGGGTTGATCTTCTCCTTGGTCAGCGCATTCATGAGCTTGGCCATGAGAACACCACACATGGTACCCACCGCGAAGGCCCCGATACCCAGCACCAGGATGCCCAGCGTCTGGGTGTTCAGGAACGCCTCGGCGGCCATCTTGGAGCCAACCGCGAGACCGAGAATGATCGTCACGGCGTTGATCAGCGAGTTCTGCACCGTGTCGCTCAGACGCTCGACCACGCCGCATTCCTTCATGAGGTTACCGAAGCAGAACATGCCCAGAAGTGGTGTTGCGTCCGGCAGGAACATGCCCGTCAGAACCAGGATGCAGACCGGGAACAGGATCTTTTCCAGCTTACCGACCTCACGCAGCTGACTCATCTTCAGCTTGCGCTCCTCGGGAGTGGTGAACGCTCGCATGATGGGCGGCTGAATCAATGGCACGAGGGCCATGTAGGAATAGGCCGCAACCGCGATCGCCCCCAGAAGGTGCGGCGCCAATATGCTGGACACATAGATGGAGGTGGGACCATCGGCACCACCGATGATACCAACGGCCGCAGCCTCGGCCACGGAGAACTCCATCAGGCCACTCGAGTTGAGCAGCGCCGCGCCCAGTACCGTGGCGAAGATGCCGAACTGGGCGGCAGCCCCGAGGAGCATTGTCTTGGGGTTGGCCAGAAGCGGCCCGAAATCCGTCATGGCCCCGACGCCCATGAAGATCAGAAGGGGCGCAACGCCGCTTCCGATCGCCACCGCATAGAACGACTGGATGATCCCCGGAGAATAGCCCGCGTCCGTCGCCACCTGTTTGGCGCTCAGGGCAGTCTCCGCATCCATGTTCTTATAGGCTTCAATGAAGGATTTGATGACCTCGGGGGTGACCCGCTGCCCCATGTCAAAGCTGACATCCATCACAGAAGCAAGTGCCGCGAGCACCTTGGGCGACTCACTGTAGATGGCCGCCTCAATCGCGCTCTGGGCCAGCCCCGCCTCCGGAAGGTTGGCGAGGATGGTACCGAAACCGATCGGTACGAGGAGCAGTGGCTCAAACTTCTTGTTGATTGCCAGGTAGAGCAGCACCAGGCCCACCACGATCATCGTGAGCGCGCCCGGCGTCAGATTGTACAGACCGCTACCGGTCCATAGAGTCATAAGGTTGTCCATGCCGTACAGCCCTTCTTATCCCAGAGTCAGAAGTTCGTCGCCAACGGCCACGCTGTCGCCGACCTTGACGGTAACGGAGCCGACCGTACCGGAACGATCCGCCTTTACCTCGGTCTCCATCTTCATGGCCTCGAGAATGATCAGCACATCGCCCTCATTGACCTGTTGGCCGGGGCTCACATGAACCTTGAAGATGTTGCCGGCCAGCGGCGCGGAAACAGGTTCACCCCCACCCGCGGGCACTGGCGCCTGGCCTCCTCCGCCCGCAGCCTGGGGCTGGCCACCGCCCTGCGCGGGCTGGATGTTGGTGATGTCGCCACCATCGGCAACTTCCACCACATAGGACTGCCCCTCCACCGTGACCGTATAGGTCTCGGGCTCACCGGGCGCAGCCGGTTTGGTGGCTTCCTCGCCGGTCGGTACCGGTTCAAAGGCTTCCGGGTTACCGCGATTCTCCAGGAACTTCAGACCAATCTGCGGGAAAAGCGCATAGGTCAGGACATCATCCACCTCGTTCTCAGCAATGGTGAAGCCCTTGTCCTTCGCTTCCTGACGGAGCTCGTCGGTCAGACGCTCCATTTCGGGCTCGATCAGGTCAGCCGGACGGCAGGTGATCGGCTCGCCGCCTTCCAGCACCTTCTGCTGCAGCTCCTTGTTGCAGTCCGCCGGGGCGGCGCCGTATTCACCCTTGAGCACGGCGGAGGTTTCCTTGGAAATGGACTTGTAGCGCTCGCCGGTCAGCACGTTCAGCACCGCCTGGGTGCCTACGATCTGGGAGGTCGGCGTGACCAGCGGAATGTAGCCCAGATCCTCGCGCACGCGCGGGATCTCGGACAGCAGCTCGTCCATTTTGTCGCTGGCGTTCTGCTCCTTGAGCTGACCTTCCATGTTGGTAAGCATGCCGCCCGGCACCTGGGCCACCAGGATGCGGGAATCCACACCGCGCAGCGAGCCCTCAAACTTGGCGTACTTCTTGCGGACTTCGCGGAAGTACTTGGCAATGTCTTCAAGAAGCTCGATATCCAGACCGGTTTCGCGGTCGGTGCCCTGCATCATGGCCACTACGGACTCGGTAGGTGAGTGCCCGTAGGTCATGCTCATGGAGGAAATAGCGGTGTCCACCCGGTCAACACCCGCCTCGGCCGCCTTGATGATGCTGGCGGTCGACATGCCGGTGGTGGCATGGGAATGGAACTGGATGGGAATATCGAGTTCCTTCTTGAGGCGACTCACCAGATCGTAACAGACATAGGGCTTCATGAGCCCGGCCATGTCCTTGATCGCGAGGGAATCCGCGCCCATGGACTCGATCTTCTTGGCCAGATCCACCCACATCTCAATGGTGTGGACCGGGCTTACGGTGTAGGAGATGGTGCCCTGGGCGTGCTTGCCGGTCTCCTTCGTGGCCTGGATCGCGGTTTCCAGATTGCGCGGGTCGTTCATCGCGTCAAAGATCCGGAAGACATCCACGCCATTCTCGGCAGCACGTTCCACAAAGCGCCGAACCACATCGTCCGCGTAATGACGGTAACCAAGGAGGTTCTGGCCCCGCAGCAGCATCTGCTGGCGGGTATTGGGCATGGCCTTTTTCAACTCCCGGATCCGCTCCCAGGGATCCTCACCCAGATAACGGATGCAGGAGTCGAACGTGGCGCCGCCCCAGGATTCCACCGACCAGAAGCCGACCTGATCGAGCTTCTCGGCGATCGGCAGCATGTCGTCCAGTCGCATGCGGGTCGCGAACAGGGACTGGTGCGCGTCACGCAGCACCAGATCCGTGATCCCCAGCGGTTGTTTGCTATCTGTCATCGTTCTGACCTTTTTTATCTCGTATTGGGTTCCCGGCCGCGCTTACGCGCGGCAGCTCATTGCCGGCGACGAGCCCGGTGCCTGGCAACAGCTTCGGAAATGGCCGTCTTGAGTTTCGGGTCTTGCATGGGATCAGCACCCCCTGATCCGCCACCCGTGGGGCGCGGTGGCTCCGGGGGCGCGATGCGGCCCGCAATGCGGGACATCAGCATGGTGACGAACACCAGAATGATCAGAAAGGAAAACACGAACCCCATGCCAACCAGCATCAGGTCCACAGCCCCCTGCATCACTTCATCCATGGAAATCACCTTTAAGCGGGATTCATTGATTGCGAAACCGACTCAGAGACTTCGCAAAATCTGCCACAATTTACAGTTTCTCGCTCCGGCGGGCAATGAAAAACCCCGTCGCCCAGCCGCAGCGCCGCGTTTTATACCCACAAATTCAGATGATTGCAAGCTAAGGATTGATAAACCGCAAGTCGTTCCAGCCAAGGCGGACAGGAAAGGAAGATGGCAGGCGTATTACAGTCAGGATCACAGACGACGATTCTCACCGCCCAGCAATACGTTACTGCTCAGTCTGATTGAACAGGTTCTGATACTGAATGGCAGAGTTTTGAATTGGTGCGGCTGGGAGGATTCGAACCCCCGACCCCGTGGTTCGTAGCCACGTGCTCTATCCAGCTGAGCTACAGCCGCAAGTAATGGCGGAGAGGGAGGGATTCGAACCCTCGGTACGCGCAATGCGTACGGCTCCTTAGCAGGGAGCTGGTTTCAGCCACTCACCCACCTCTCCGTTGGAACGCGGCGTATACTACCATATGTGACGCGTTTTCATAGGGTTGACGCGAAATTTCATGGCAGCCGCCGCACAGGACCGGATTCACTCGCGTTCCGGCTCGTCCTCGTCCTGCTCCTGCTGGATGCGCTGATAGATCTCCTCCCGGTGCACGGCCACTTCCTTCGGCGCATTCACGCCGATACGCACCTGGTTTCCCTTGACGCCGAGAACGGTCACAGTCACCTCATCACCGACCATGAGTGTCTCGCCGACGCGACGTGTCAGAATCAGCATTTCCCAAACTCCTTGTTCCGTTTTAACCGCTTTCCGGTTATACGCCCCACTGCCCCTTCCGGCTCAGTCGCGAGACGCTCCCCCGTGTCGTTTTCAGTTCGGCTTCCTAATTATTGGAGCCTGCACGCGTTTTCGCCAGTCATGTTTTGTTATGATTATTCAGCTTTCTTCCCGGATTTCAGCCTCTTCAAGGCCGAATGCGCTGTGCAGCGTGCGCACTGCCAGCTCCAGGTATTTCTCGTTGATCACCACCGATATCTTGATTTCGGAGGTCGAGATCATCTGGATATTGATGCCTTCAGCGGAAAGCGCATCGAACATCCTTGAGGCAACGCCCGCATGGGAGCGCATCCCCACACCTACAATGGATACCTTGGCAATGTGCTCGTCGCCCTGTACAGCCTGTACGTCGAGATCACGCCCCAGGTTCTCCAGAAGTTCCAGCGACTGACGGTAGTCGTTCCGGTGAACCGTGAACGTGAAGTCGGTGCGGTTATCCGACCCGACGTTCTGGACGATCATGTCCACTTCGACACCCGAATCACTGACCGGCTTGAGGATGCGTGAAGCAACGCCGGGAACGTCCGCCACACCCACCACCGTCAGCTTGGCTTCATCGCGGTTGAACGCGATGCCCGAGACCACTGGCTTTTCCATATCATCCTCGTCATCAAAGGTGATCAGGGTTCCGGGGCCCTCCTTGAAGCTGGAAAGCACCCTCACCGGTACGTTGTACTTGCCGGCAAACTCCACGGAACGGATCTGCAGCACCTTGGAGCCCAGGCTGGCCATCTCCAGCATCTCCTCGAAGGTGATGGTCTCAAGACGGCGAGCACCGTCCACGATCCGCGGATCCGTGGTGTAGACGCCATCCACATCGGTGTAGATATGGCATTCGTCGGCCTTGAGCGCAGCCGCAAGCGCCACGGCCGTAGTGTCCGAGCCACCACGGCCAAGGGTGGTGATGTGACCTTCCTCGTCCATACCCTGGAAGCCGGCCACTACCACCACTCGGCCCGCATCCAGATCGCCACGCATATTGTGTTCGTCAATGTCCTGGATACGGGCCCGGGTGTGGGAGCTGTCCGTGGTGATGCGGACCTGGCCCCCAGTGTACGAGCGCGCATCCACACCCCGCTTGAGCAGGGCCATGCTCAGTAGCGCAATGGTCACCTGTTCGCCGGTCGAAACCAGGACGTCCATCTCGCGCGGATCCGGATCGTCCATCACCTGGTTGGCCAGATCAATCAATCGATTGGTCTCACCACTCATGGCCGAAACCACAACCACCACGTCATCCCCGCCCTCACGGGCGGCCTGGAGCTGATCCGCAACCGCCTCGATGCGGTCAACCGAACCGACGGACGTGCCACCGAATTTTTTTACGTACAACGCCATGCGTGCGTATTCCTTGTCCGAACGGATTAAATGAATCCCGGTTCACTGCTAGCGCCGGACGAATTATAGCCCTGTTTGGGCGGCTGTACAGGTAGGGATAGCCCTTAGGCCCTCACCCCCCTGAATTCTCGCGCACCCAGTTCTCCACGGCGGCAATCGCCTCGGGCAGGCCCTCCGGGTCACTGCCGCCCCCCTGTGCCATGTCAGGACGGCCACCACCCTTACCGCCGACCTTCGGTGCAATGGCCTGCATAAGGTCACCCGCCTTGAGCTGGCCAGTGAGATCCTTGGTCACGCCAGCCACGAGTGTGACCTTGCCTTCGGCCGCAGCCCCCAGCAGCACCACGGCGCTGCCGAGTTTGTTCCTGAGCTGGTCGACGGTTTCCATCAGGGCCTTGCGGTCGGCTCCCTGCATGTCTGCAGCCACCACCTTAACGCCATTGACGTCCACGGCGCTGTCCGCAAGATCACTGCCGGCGGCACTGGCAAGCTTGCCCTTGAGCTGCTCCACTTCCTTCTCCAGCTGGCGACTGTACTCCACCAGGGATTCCACACGTTCGACCGCAGATTCAGGCGCTCCCTTGACCAGCGCCGCAATGCGCCCGAGACGGGCCTCCTGCTCGCGGTCATGGGCGAGGGCCGATTCACCGGTCAGCGCCTCTATGCGGCGCACGCCGGAGGAAATGCCGGTTTCCGTAACAATGCGGAAGAGGCCGATATCACCGGTGCGCTCAACATGGGTGCCACCGCAGAGCTCGATGGAGAAGCCCTCTGTTCCCATGGACAGCACCCTGACAGTGTCTCCGTACTTCTCACCGAAAAGCGCCATGGCGCCCATGGTCTTCGCCGTATCCATATCCGTGACGCGGGTTTCCACTGCCGTGTTCGCGCGGACCTGTTCGTTGACCATCCGCTCGATACGCGCCAGCTCCTCGCCGGTTACCGCCTCGAAGTGGGAGAAGTCGAAGCGGAGCCGCTCGGCATTCACCAGCGAGCCTTTCTGGGCTACATGTTCGCCCAACACCGTCCGCAGGGCTGCGTGCAGAAGATGGGTGGCGGAGTGGTTGAGCGCCGTATGGGCCCGGCGCTCACCGTTCACCTCGGCATGCAGGGCCATACCCGGCTCAACCGTACCGGCGACGACCCGACCAATGTGTAGATGGTGGCCATCCTCTTTCTGGGTGTCCTCTACCTCAAAACGGCCGCCGGACCAGCTCAGCACACCGGTATCGCCCACCTGGCCGCCGGATTCGCCGTAGAAGGGCGTACGATCCAGCACCACCACGGCCCGTTCGCCCACGCCCGCGGCACGGCGCTCACCATCAACGAGCACGGCCCGGACCTCGCCCTCGTCCTCGAAATTGCCGTAACCAGTGAAATCGGTCTGGCCGTCAAGGCTGAGCCCGGCGTTGTAGTCCATGCCAAACTTGCTCGCCGCCCGTGCGCGTTCACGCTGCGCCTCCATGGCCTTCTCGTAGCCTTCATGGTCCAGCGTCAGGCCGCGCTCCCGGGCGATGTCGTTGGTCAGGTCCACCGGGAAGCCGTAGGTGTCGTAGAGGGTAAAGACAGTCTCTCCGGGAATCTCACTGCCGCTGAGCTGGGCAATATCATCCTCCAGCAGCCTCAGGCCCTTTTCCAGGGTCCGGGCGAACTGTTCCTCCTCCTGCTTGAGGATCTTCTCGATCTGCGGGCGTGCCCGGGTCAGCTCCGGATAGGCCTCGCCCATCAGCGCTTCAAGCGGCTCTATGAGCTTGTGAAAGAAGGGGCCGGTGGCACCCAGTTTGTTGCCGTGGCGGACCGCGCGGCGGATGATCCGGCGCAGCACGAAGCCGCGCCCCTCGTTCGAGGGCATCACGCCGTCGGCAATCAGGAAGGCGCAGGAACGGATATGGTCGGCGACCACACAGACCGATGCCTGATCCTTGTCCACGCCCCCCAGCTGTTCGGAAACCGACCCCAGCAGGGACTGGAACAGGTCGATCTCATAGTTGCTGTGCACGCCCTGCAGCACGGCGGCGATGCGCTCAAGGCCCATGCCGGTGTCCACGGACGGGCTCGGCAGATCATGCATCACGCCATCGGCAGTGCGGTTGAACTGCATGAAGACGATGTTCCAGATCTCGATGTAGCGGTCGCCGTCCTCATCCTCACTGCCGGGCGGGCCACCGGCCACGTCCGGACCATGGTCGTAGAAGACCTCGGAGCAGGGACCACAGGGGCCGGTATCACCCATGGACCAGAAGTTGTCGGACTTGTAGGGCACGCCGTCCTCGTCGCCGATACGGATGATCCGGTCCGCGGGCACCCCGATCTCCTCATTCCAGATCCGGTAGGCGTCCTCATCGGTCTGGTAGACCGTGACCCAGAGTTTTTCCGCGGGCAGGCCCAGCCACTGCGGGTCAGTCAGGAAGGTCCAGGCAAAGTTGATGGCGTCGCGCTTGAAGTAATCGCCAAAGCTGAAGTTGCCCAGCATCTCGAAGAAGGTGTGATGACGCGCCGTGTAGCCCACGTTCTCGAGGTCATTATGCTTGCCACCGGCGCGCACACAGCGCTGGGAGGAAACCGCACGGGTGTAGCCCCGGTCCTCGCGCCCCAGGAAGGCGTCCTTGAACTGGTTCATGCCCGCGTTGGTGAACAGCAGGGTTGGATCGTCCGCCGGCACGAGCGAACTGCTGGGAACAATGGTGTGGCCGTTCTGACGGAAATACTCCAGAAACGCACTGCGCAGCTCGGCTGTTTTCATAGCGGACTCGGACCCATTCTCTTGGTGATGAGGATTGCATTGATTCTGAAGGCGACACTCTAACACAGCCGAAAAAAGCCGGGGAACGCGCCATACGGGGACCGCATCACGCCGCGGGCAACCCGCCGCCTCGCCGCGCCAGCCCTGAGCCGGTACAATACCGACCACCTCCAGCAACAGCCGTGACCCTGATGAACAGCGCCCCCGCCACCTCCGACTCGCACCCTCCGGCCCCGATCTGGCGCCGGCTGATGGCCATGCTCTATGACAGCCTGCTGTGCATTGCGCTGGTCTTTGTGGTCACAGCGGTTTACACCGGCCTGCACAAGCTGCTGATCAACATCGGCCTTTTCAGCGACCGCTACGCCACCATGGCGGAGCCCGGGGGCAGCATCGGGTATGATCCGGTACTGACGCTGGTGCTGGCCGGCAGCCTGTGGCTGTTCTTTGGGTTCTTCTGGCGCCGTGCAGGCCAGACGCTGGGCATGCAGACCTGGCGGATCCGGGTCGAGAACGCGGACGGATCCGTGGTCAGCTGGAGCCAGGCTTTACTGAGGATCGTTGCAGGCGTTTTGAGCTGGGCAACCTTCGGGCTTGGCTGGCTGTGGCAGTGGCTGGATCCGCAGCACCGGAGCTGGACGGATCGCCTGTCGGGAAGCCGCACGGTGCAGCTGCCGAAAAGGAACAAAAAGCAGTAAACGGCGTCATCCTGCCCGGCGCAGCAGCACCACACCGATGCTCCCGGCAATCGCAATCGGCACGATGGTGGCCAGCGCGGGGCTGAAGCCGTAGACCAGACTCATGGGCCCGAGCAGGTCCTGGGTGTACTTGAAGCCGAGCCCGGCCAGCAGCCCACAGAAGATCCGGAACCCCATGGTGACCGAACGCAGCGGTCCGAAGACAAAGGAAATGGCGAGCAGCACCATGGCGGCGGTCCCCAGCGGCTGCAGGGTCTTCTTCCAGAGCGCCAGCCAGTAGTCGCTGGCATTCAGCCCCTGGTTCTCCATATAGGTGGCGTAGGTATAGAGGCCACTGATCGCCAGCCGATCCGGCCTCACGGTCAGAACACTGAGCACATCGGGCGAGAGGCCATTCTCCCACCGGAACGTGTCCTGCTCCTCCGTGCTCACGGACTGCTCCCGGATCCGGGAGTGGCTCACATCGTGCAGCAGCCAGTAATCGCCCTGGTATTCCCCGCGTTCGGCATAGAGGGCCTCCTCCAGCCACTCGTCCTCACCGAAACGGAACAGGGAAACGCCATGGAGTTCGCCATTGGGCAGCACCGTGTTGAAATGCATGAAGACATCGTCCTCGCGGTGCCAGAACCCATGGGTTGCCGCGGCCTGCCCTCCGTGCCGGGCGACTGCCTTGTTGCTCTGGGCGGCCTGCTCCAGCGGCGGGGCCACAAAATCCCCGATCAGCAGGCTGATTACAACCACCACCAGCGCCGGCTTCATGGCGGACCAGGTAACACGCCCCAGCGAAACGCCAGCGGCCCGGATCACCACCAGCTCGGAATTGTTCGCCAGCTGTCCCAGGCCCACCAGGGCCCCCATGAATGCGGCCAGCGGCAGAAACTCATAGATCCGCCGTGGCAGGGTATAGAGCATGAAGAGGAAAGCCTCCCACGCCTGGTAGTCGTTGACCGTATCCTCCAGCTCCGCGATGTAGGCGAACACGAAATCCAGTGACTGCACCACCAGAAGCACCAGAAGGATGGCGCCGGCCACCACCCGCATGATGTAGCCGTCAATCAGACGCATGGCGCACCCCCGCAGCCCTGCGCAGCCGCATTGCAGGCCACCCCAGCATTGCCACACCCAGGGCGAGAAAGGCGCCATGCACAGCCCAGAGCCCCGCACTGGCCGGAACCTGACCCGAGGCAATGGCATCCCGCCCCAGGATCAGAACGCCCAGATAACTGATGAACACCAGAATCCCCGGCAACAGATGGAAGAAACGGCCCTGGCGTGGATTCACCCGGCTCAGCGGAATGGCGAGGACCGTGATCACCAGAACCAGCAGGGGCAGAGACAGGCGCCAGTGGACCATGGCCTGGTCGGCACGTGCATCAGACGCCATGAGCGCCAGTGTGGACTGCCCTTCCCGGGACCCCCCTGAGCTCACGCCCCCGGGCGACTCGATCCTGAGCCCGTAATCCTCAAAGGTCATGGCATCGAATTCCGCCCCGCCCGGGCGCCCCTCAAAACGGACGCCCTCATGCAACACCAGGAAACGCTCACCATCGCCTTCGACGATCTGGGTTCCCTCAACCGCCTTCATCAGCGTGAAGCGCCCGTCGTCACCCCCCTCTGCCATGAAAACCCCTTCCAGGGTCTGCTTGTCATCGCTCATGGCCCGGGTATAGGTGACACGGTCGTTCGATCCCATTTCCTGGAAACGGCCCGGCGCCAGCATCTCGAAGCCCGTGCGCTGGGCCTGTTCCGCAAAGATACGGTCGACCTGCTGGATCCCTGCCGGCGTCAGCCACAGGCTCATGGCCCCCACCAGGCAGGCCACCAGCAGACCGGGGCCCAGTGTCAGGAACAGGACCTGGCGCTCGCTGACCCCGCAGGCGGTCAGCACCGTCATCTCACTCTCCTGGTACATGCGCCCATAGGTCAGCAGGATTCCCAGGAAGAAGCTCAGCGGCAGGATAAGCTCAAGGAATTCCGGCAGGCGGTAGCCCATGACGATGAAAATGACGTTGGCCGCGTACTCGCCTTCCGCGGCCGACGCCAGATACTGCAGGAAGCGGCCACTCATGAAGATGAGCAGCAGCACCAGCGCAACGGCGGTCATGGTGGTCAGGACCTGACGGCCCAGGTACCGGAAAATGATGAACACAGGCAGTCCCAGCGTCTCGCATCGCCTGACAGGAAGGGCCATTCTAGATAACCTGTAGCAGCAATGACAGCCAACCCCGGAAGACACCATGAGTCACTGGTTCCACATCCTGGCCGGCTCCGGCCGTGACGCCCGCCTGCTGCACGCGGCGAGACTGGCGGAAAAAGCCTGGCAGGATGGTGACCGGGTAGCCCTTTTCTGTGATGACCCGGAGACCGCCGAAGCGCTGGACGGGATGCTCTGGTCCTTCCGCCCGGAGGCTTTCCTGCCCCATGACCGGCTCCGGAGCAGCGACCAGCGTGCGGACGCACCCGTGGCGGTACTGGAATGCGAGCCGACAACCACGGACTGGGACACGCTGATCATCGTCGCGCCCAGCCTCCCCGCCACGGCAGATGGCTTTGCCCGCCTTGCTCTGATCGCCAGCAATGACGACGACAGCCTCCAGCGGGCACGCGCCCAGTACCGGCAGCTGCGTGAGTTGGGCATCACCCCGCAGGTCCACGATTTCCGCAAGCGGGACTGACGGTTCGCCGGTGACGGACCACCATGTATAATCGCGAGTCTGTTAACCTTTAATGCCTTAACCCACACCAGCAGACCCGGGCCGAACAAGCATGGACAAGACCTACCAGCCGGACAAGATCGAGAACCAGTGGTACCGGACCTGGGAAGAGCGCGGCTATTTCGCGCCTTCCGGCGAGGGCGATCCCTTCTGCATCATGATCCCGCCGCCCAACGTGACCGGCAGCCTGCACATGGGCCATGCCTTCCAGCACACGCTCATGGATGCGCTTATCCGTCACCGCCGCATGAAGGGCGACAACACCCTCTGGCAGGTGGGCAGTGACCATGCCGGCATCGCCACCCAGATGGTCGTGGAACGCAACCTGGCCAGTGACGAAGGCCAGACACGCCATGACCTCGGGCGCGAGGCCTTCATCGACAAGGTCTGGGAATGGAAGCAGCAGTCCGGCGGCACCATCACCAGCCAGATGCGCCGGCTGGGCACCTCGGTGGACTGGGACCATGAACGCTTCACCATGGACGACGGCTTCTACCGCGCCGTCCAGGAAGTCTTCGTGCGGCTGTACGACGAGGGCCTGATCTACCGCGGCAAGCGCCTGGTGAACTGGGACCCCAAACTGCACACGGCCATCTCGGATCTCGAGGTTGAGAACGCCGAGGAACAGGGCCATTTCTGGCACTTCCGGTATCCGATCAACGGCGGGCAGACCACCTCCGAAGGGGCTGACTACCTGGTGGTCGGCACCACCCGCCCGGAGACCATGCTCGGTGATACCGCCGTGGCGGTGAACCCGGAGGACGAACGCTATAAACACCTGATCGGCGGCACCATCCGTCTGCCGCTGGTGGAACGCGACATCCCGATCGTGGGCGATGAGCACGCCGATCCGGAGATGGGCAGCGGCTGCGTCAAGATCACGCCCGCCCACGACTTTAACGACTACGCGGTGGGTCAGCGCTGCGGTCTGCCACTGGTGAACATCCTCACGCCGGATGCCAGTATCCGTGAGCAGGCCGAGGTCTTCAATGCCGACGGCACGCCCAACCATGAGCTCAACGGCACCATGCCGGAGGCTTTCACGGGCCTGAACCGCTTTGACGCCCGCGAGAAGATCGTGGAAGCCATGAAGGGGGAAGGTCGCCTGCAGGGTGTGGATGACCACACGCTCAAGGTCCCGCGCGGCGACCGTTCCGGCCTGATCATTGAACCGCTGCTGACGGACCAGTGGTTCGTGGCCACCAAGCCCCTCGCCGAACCCGCCATCAAGGCCGTTGAGAACGGCGATATCGAGTTCGTGCCGGAGCAGTACGCCAACATGTACTACGCCTGGATGCGCGAGATCCAGGACTGGTGCATCTCGCGCCAGCTGTGGTGGGGTCACCGCATCCCGGCCTGGTACGACGGTGACGGCAACGTCTACGTGGGTCGCACCGAAAGCGAGGTCCGCAGCAAATACAGCCTGTCCGACGATTGCACACTGCAGCAGGACGAGGACGTACTGGACACCTGGTTCAGCTCCGCACTCTGGACCTTCGGCACCCTGGGCTGGCCCGAAGATACCGAGCGCCTGCGCACCTTCCATCCCACCCAGGTGCTGGTCACCGGCTTCGACATTATCTTCTTCTGGGTCGCCCGGATGATCATGATGACCCTGCAGTTCATGAAGCACGAGGACGGCACACCCCAGGTTCCGTTCCAGCAGGTGTATGTGACCGGCCTGATCCGTGACGAGCACGGCAACAAGATGTCCAAGTCCAAGGGCAACGTGCTTGACCCCATGGACATGATCGACGGCATCAGCAGCGAGGACCTGGTGGCCAAGCGCACCGCCAACATGATGCAGCCGCAGCTGGCCGAAAAGATCGCAAAAAACACACGCGAGGAATTCCCGGAAGGCATCCAGGCCCACGGTACCGACGCCCTGCGCTTTACCCTGGCGGCGCTGGCCACCACCGGCCGCGACATCAACTGGGACATGAAGCGCCTCGAGGGCTACCGGAACTTCTGCAACAAGCTCTGGAACGCCGCCCGCTACGTGCTGATGAACACGGAAGGCGAAGACTGCGGCACCTCGGGCGAACCTCTGGAGCTGTCACTGGCCGATCGCTGGATCCTGAGCCGCCTCCAGACCTGCATCGAGGAAACCAACAGCTTCTTCGACCATTACCGCTTTGATCGTATTGCCCAGAGCATCTACGACTTCCTCTGGAACGAGTACTGCGACTGGTACCTGGAACTCTCCAAACCAGTGCTCTACGACGACAATGAATCCGCCGAGCACAAGCGTGGCACCCGGCGGACCCTGGTGCAGGTTCTGGAAACGGTACTGCGGCTGGCCCATCCGCTGATGCCCTTCATCACGGAGGAAATCTGGCAGCGCGTGGCCCCGCTGGCCGGCGTGACCGGCGAAACGGTCATGCTCCAGGCCTATCCGGAGCCGGACCGCAACCTGGAGGATGCCGACGCCGAGGCGGATATCGAGTGGCTCAAGGGCGTGATCCTGGCCGTGCGCAATATCCGTGGCGAAATGAACATCTCCCCGGCCCGGGCATTGCCAGTGCTCCTTCGCCAAGGCGACGAACAGGACCGTGAGCGCATGGAGGCCAACCGGACCTTCCTGAAATCCCTGGCCAAGCTTGAAAGCATCGACTGGGTCGATGACGGCGAGGCCCCGCTCTCCGCCACACAGCTGGTGGGCGAGCTGGAAGTGCTGGTGCCCATGGCCAACCTCATCGACAAGGATGAAGAGATCGCGCGCCTGAGCCGGGAGCTGGAAAAGCTCGACAAGGAGATCCAGCGCCTGGGCGGCAAGCTCGGCAATGCCGGCTTTGTCGAAAAGGCACCGGCAGAGGTGGTGGAGAAGGAAAAGGCCAAGCTGGAGGATGCGGAAAGCCAGCGCCAGCGGCTGAACGAGCAGCTGGAACAGATCCGGGCGCTGTAAGACAGCGTATCCCGGGAATCAGACACAACGGAAAACGGACGGACGCATGGGCAACCGCCTCTCCAAGATCTACACCCGCACTGGCGATGACGGCACCACCGGTCTCGCCGATGGCAACCGCATCGCCAAAAACAGTCTGCGGGTCGAAGCCATGGGTACCATGGACGAGCTCAATGCTCAGATGGGCATCCTGATCGAGTCACTCGGCAGCGAGGAAACGGAACTGAAGGAAGTGCTGCAACGGGTTCAGCATCACCTCTTCGATCTGGGCGGCGAGTTTGCCATTCCAGGGAGTCGCGTGGTCGCGGACAGTCACATCGATTGGCTCGAAAGCACCCTCGACCACTGGAACCAGGACCTGCCGCCGCTGAAGAACTTCATCCTGCCCGGTGGGTCCATGCCCGCGGCCCAGTGCCATATGGCACGGGCGGTATGCCGCCGCGCGGAACGGATTACGGTGGCGCTTGGTCATGAGGAGTCCATCAACCCGGACGCCCGCCAGTATCTCAACCGGCTTTCGGACTTCCTGTTCGTCGCCTCCCGGGTGCTGGCCCGCCGCGAGGGCGCGGCGGAAGTGCTCTGGGACCAGCAGATGAGCAAGCCTACACCCTGAAGCGCTCGACCTGTTCGTGCAGTGAGGCGGTCAGGTCCGATAGCTCACGGCTTGCGGAGAGGGTCTCTTCGGCATTGCCCGCCGTTTCGCGACCCACCTCGGAAATCGTCTCGACATTACTGTTGATGTTGTTGGCGACCGCGGACTGCTCCTCCGCCGCCTGGGCGATCTGCTGACTCATATCCACGATCCGGGAAATGGCGCTGACGATGTTCTCCAGTGCCTCGGTCACCTCACTGGACTTGGTCACCGTCTCGTTGGTCACCTCATGGCTGTTGTTCATGGCACTGACGGCGTCCTTCACGCCGGACTGCAGCCGCCCGACCATCTCCTCGATCTCTTCCGTGGACTTGTGCGTGCGCTGTGACAGCGAGCGCACCTCATCCGCCACGACCGCAAAGCCGCGCCCCTGCTCCCCGGCCCGGGCCGCCTCAATGGCCGCGTTCAGGGCCAGCAGGTTGGTCTGCTCGGCGATCGCCTTGATCTCGTCCAGCACCTGACTGATGCTGTCGCTGTCGTTGCTGACCCGGTTGATGACGTCCGCGGAGCCCTTGATCTCATCCGCCAGCCGGTTGATCGTCTGCACGGTATCACTTACCACGGCACGCCCCTGATCCGCCTCGGAATCGGCCTCGTTGGCATAATCCGAAGCCTGCTGGGAGCTCTGGGCCACCTCCTGGACCGTATCCACCATCTGCTTCATGGCATCATTGATCTGGTCCGTCTCCTGCATCTGGCGGGAGACGGCATCCGAATTGGAGGTGGCTGTCTCGTTTACGCGCCGTGCCTGCTGATCCACCCGGTTGACCGTCTCACGCACGGATTCCACCAGCTCGCGGATGCTCTCGGTCATGCCGTTGAACTCGGTGCTGAGTTCGCCCAGCTCGTCCCGGCTGTTGAGTTCAAGCTGCACCCGCATGTCGCCATCCGCCACACGGCGGGCTGAATCCGCAAACTTGCGGATGGAGGAGCGCACTGAGTAATAGAAACCGGTATACAGCCAGACAATGATCAGAAGAACGACCGCAAGGGAGGCAAAGATGATGGTCCGCTGCTGGCGTTCACTGGCAAGACGCGCCTGCAGCTGGCCCCGGATGGCGTCGAGTATGTCATTGCCCACGGAATAGAGCTGACCGATGGACTCGGACACACGGACATCATACTCCTCCGCCGGAAACTCAAGCCTGAAGGGAGTGATCACCTCCTCTTCCATAAGGTCACGGATCTCGATGGGGGCCTTGCTGAGCCGCTCCGCGTCCTGTGTGAAACGCTGGCCGATGACGGGTGCCGCATCGAAACCAAGGTCGAAGGCCGTCTGCAGCTGGTTGCTGACATTGGTGAGGCTGTCATAGATGCCGTTCATCCGCTCACTGAGCGGCCCCGAGAGCCGTCCCTCATTGAGGCCATGAAGGCCGAAGGCACGGGCCTGGCCCATCTCATCGGCGACCGGCGTCATGCCATTGATGACCAGCTCCAGCAGCATCTGCACACTGTTGGACGGATCCTGCCCCAGCCCGCTGACCTGGAGCACCGTGTTGCGCAGCGCCAGTGTCTTCTGGAAGAAACGGTCGTAGAGATTGAACTGACGATCAGGGGTCTGCAGGTACTGATCCTCCTCCAGCATACGGGTCCAGGCCGAGGTCACCTCATCCAGCTGCGTCTTCAGGGTATCCCCGTTATCCAGGGTATCCGCATAGTCGCTCAGTACCTGCAGCTGCTCGGTAACGGCCGCCCTGGCCTGCTGCGACTTGTCCCGGAGTCCGCCTTCGAGCTCCCGCACCCGCACCACCGTGTGGTAATCGCGGAAGCGCTGGGCACTGCGCACCAGGTCATTGGCCTCGGCAACCGCCTCTGTACCATCGATCGCCTTGTTCAGGTCATCAATGGAGGCATTCAGCTGGCTCACCAGGAGATACCCCAGTCCCGCTATAGGGATCAGGAACAGAACACTGATCAGGCTGAACTTGTAGACAAACTTCAGCCTGTTCATCAGCAGAATGGCGGGGGTCAGCAGTTTCTTCACGGTACGCCCTCCGAGCGTTCAAACACACCAGTCGTACTGGCAGGCCGGCCCTGGATCCTGCCGGCGCTATCGCCTGTGTGCCGCACTCCGATGCGGCGTTATTCGATTCACAGTAGCCTCTGAATCATTCCGTGCCCGGAAGTCTAGGTCAGATATGCACCGGGACAAGCCTGATCCGTCAGTTCCATGGGCTGTTTAACGACTTTTTCCCGCGGATCTTGAGCCTTCAGGGCAGAACCCCCATGAGCGCGAGCACAGCCAGAACCGCCAGCCAGACAAGCAGGCTGCGGTTCAGCAGATGACGCACGGCCAGCAGACTCCTGTGACCGTAATCCGGCCAGCCATCCGGGTCATGGGCCTGGAAGCGGGCAGGATCCAGGGCGTAGCTTGAAAGGGCGCTGCCGGCGGCGATCAGAAGCACCTCGCCACAGCTGTCCGTCCGCCGGGGACGGCGATTACGGGGTTCACCCGACCAGCCGGAGAAGTCTCCCGCCAGGGCAAAGCTGAATGACAGCAGCCAGCGCGGCGGTACAGCGAGCCAGTGAACCCAGCGCCCGAACCGGGCGCGGACTCTGGTGGAGGGGTAGTGGTCGCGCAGCATCAGGGCGACCAGGATCAGTACCACCCCGGCGGGGCCCAGAAGGGCGTACCAGAACAGCGGCAGGAAGTAGCGCTCAAAGGTGGTCTGGATCAGCGCACCGCACAGGCTCAGGTGAAGTTGTTCCGGCGCCAGTGCCGCGCCCCGCTGCTCCACAGGCAGCAGTGGCGAGACATGATGCCAGGCTGCCTGCATATCCCCGGTGCGCCAGGCCGCACTGTAGGCCCTGAGCGGTGCCCGCCAGCCCGGCATACCGGTACCGGCCACCAGCAGTGCGAGCGCCAGCAGGCTTGCCCAGAGCCCCCCGGCGATACCACTTGTCCCCCATGAAAGCAGACCAGTGAGAACAACGAGCAGTCCGTACAGGGGCAGCAGCCAGCGCAGCGTACCCCGCCCCCCGTCCTTCTCCGGCGGCGCATGCTCCAGGAGCCGCCTCTGCCAGTACCCCGGATCCAGCCAGCCGCGGGCATCGAGTTGCCGGCGCAGCATCCAGGCCAGAAGAATCACCAGAAGACGCATCAGCTCAGTCCCTCTGCCGTCTGTGCAATGCCCCGCCGGAGCCGCAGCCAGTCAAAGGCGGGCCCCGGATCGGTCTTGCGCTCCGGCGCAATGTCGGCATGCCCCACAACCCGGTCCGGGGTAATATACGGGAAACTGCGCATGATGCCCCGGGCCAGCGGAATCAGGCGGTCGTACTGGGCTTCCGTGTAGGGCGTGTCATCGGTGCCCTCCAGCTCAATACCAATGCCGAAGTCATTGCATTCCGCCTGGCCATTGAAACAGGAACGCCCGGCGTGCCAGGCCCGATCCAGCAGGGAAACAAACTGCACCAGTTGCCCGTCGCGCCGGATCAGAAGGTGGGCCGATACACGCAGGTTACGCAGCCGCTCAAACCAGGGGTGCTCACTGCAGTCCAGGGTGTTGCAGAAGAGGCGCTCGATGGCGTCGCCACCGAACTCACCGGGAGGGAGGCTGATACCGTGAATCACCAGCAGCGAAACGCCGGCTTCTGCAGGCCGGGCATCGTGGTTGTCCGAGGGCCTGGGTTGCGCCGCCGGCAGCCATCCCTCCGGGTTGGGCATCAGGAATTCAACAGGATCACTGGCCAATGCGCTTCCCTCACTCGCGGGTTCAGGCGGCAGTGAAGCACAGTGGCCATATTTTGCAAGAGGGAACCCGAAGCCTCAGGCGGTCTGCCCCTGGCGCAGGCTGTCGATGACCGACTCCAGGGCGCGGTCAAAGATCAGGCCATCATCCAGCATCTCGAGGGTGCCATCAGCCAGGGCCTGATTGACCTCCGGCATCATGTACTCCACCACCCGGGCGCCGTTGCGGTTAACAAAGATGTACTTGCCCGTGGCGCGGATGACCGCCGCCAGCTTGCAGCGCACAGGGCTACCCTCAGGGGGCTGCCATGTAAGCCAGGCCCCCACGCTCAGATCCGGGGGCGTCACCGCCTCGGCTTCTTCCTCGGGCTGCTCGGGCACGACCTCGGCAGGCGCTTCAAGCGGCTGCTCCGCAGCGAGCTCATCACCGGACGCTTCGGCCAGGCCTGGGGGCGCCTCGCTGGTGAGATCCAGCTCACTGCCGCCGGTGGTCTCCTGCGGCGCTTCTTCCTTCGGTGCGGTCTTCAGGCGCTGGAGCACATCCACATGCACCAGCTCAAGCTGATGCAGGCTGCGGTCCGTTTCAAAGGGATCCCAGCCGATCTTTTCCAGGCTCTCGCGCACGCTTCGCACAATGCCGGGGATTTCACGCAACAACACTGAGCGGGTGGAGGCCAGGAAGGGTGCTGGGTCCAGGCTCCAGAGCAGCCTGTCGGTCAGCTCGCACTGCGCCTTCCAGCCTTCGCCCTCATCACCCTCGCGCAGGTAATGCCACTTGAGCACACGGAACCAGGCACTCTCCAGAAAGCCCTGCAGGCTCTCCGGCACCGTGTACCGGGCCCGTGCCTCGCTCAGGAAACGTTCCACCTCGGCCCTGGCCTGCTCATCCCGGGCGCGCCCTTCCTCGGCATCGCGCAGGCGCTGCTCCACCAGTTCACGCCGCCGCCGGTCCTTCTCCATGAAGGCCGTGAAGTCGTCCAGAACGGATTCAAAGACGCTCACGTCATCGCTGTACTCATTCAGGATCCGGCTGACCGCGGATTCCATCTTCTCGTAGAGCGGATCACGGCTGCTGTCGTTGCCCTCGTTCCACGCCAGCGCCGCCGAGGACAGCTCATTGAGCAGTTTACGGGCAGGATGACCACCACGCTCGAAGAAGGCCGGATCCACAAGGGCCACCTTGACCATGGGAATCTGAAGCCGGCCTATCAGTGCCTGCATCGTCTCGGGCAGGCGGCGATCCTCAAGGATGAAATCGAACAGCATGGAAACCAGGTTGATCACGTCCGAATCCACCTGGCGCACATTGCGATCATTGCTGTTAACCAGTCCCTGAACAACAGGAACCATACCACCCGCCTGTGAGGCCTCGGCCGAGAGCTGAACACCGGAGAGCATCTGCACCAGCTCGGATGTCTGCACCGGTGTAGCCCCCTGCCCCGCGCCAATGACCGGGAAGCCCTGACCGGCACCCATGGAGCCGGACGGCATGCCACCGCCCTGGCCACCGCCCGAATGCATCATCTCGATCAGGCTGCGGATGTCGGTGCCACTGGACCGCTCGGCCCCGTCACCGGCAGCCGGGCCGCTGCTGGTCTGCCCTGCCGTGCCGGCCGGCGCACCCTGACTGGTGTTGCGGCGCTGACGCTGTGGCATAGGATTCTTCAGGTTGGGCAGCACACCCTCATCGCTGAGATGTTGATTGGCCTCGGTGTACAGGTTGTCCAGCTGGTTGATCAGCAGCTTGTCGAACAGCTTATAGATCACCAGCCGGGAGCGTATATCGATGGACAGCGAGGAGCAGGCCTCAGCAAGGCCGTGACAGATGACTTCCGGCCCGAGGGGATTGCGCGAGGACGCCAGGTCCGGGTTCCGCAACAGTTCCGCCACCCGCTGGCGCAGCAGCTCCACCTGGTCGGTGTAGCGGTTGCGGATGCGCTGGATCATATTGTCCACCGCCACCTGCTCTTCCAGGTCGTCGTCCTCCACCAGCGACAGCGACTCCAGGTCGGACTCCCCTTCGCTGTGCCGGCCCGGCGCGGGCTCGAAGTGGCCACCTTCATTGAAGGCACGGCTCAGCCACTGCTGGAAGGCCAGGGTCATGGACTTGCGTTGCATGCGCAGTTCACGCATGGCATCAAAGTAGGTGGTCTGCTCGGCATTGGAGCGTGAGCGCTCGGACAGATCAAACAGTGCGTCATCGGCGCTGTCGAAGAAAGCGTCAAGCAGTGTGCGGAAACGGACCGCCGCCCTGTCGCGCAGGCTGATCAGCGGGGATGGCAGCTGGCGCCCTTCCCCGGACTGCCCCAGGGTGACTACATTCTCTCCACGACTCATCTGTCTGGCTCCCGAACTTCAGCGAAACGCCGGTTGGATTTTCAACGGTTCCACTATAGAGTCGGAGCGCGTCAATCTGTGTCAGAATTTGTCACCTTTTGTGACCACCGCCAGCAAGGGCCAGACCATGATGAACCCGATCCCCGCTGCCACACTGCGTCAGGCAGTGACACGCGATGTCGCCGCCAGTATTGCCGAGGATGAAGGCTCCGGTGACCGCACCGCCGCCCTTATTGATCCGGCGCGCGTGGTCGAAGCCGGGGTCATTGTGCGTCATGAGGCGGTGGTCGCCGGCAGACCCTGGGTGGATGAGTGCTTCCGGCAGGTGGACCCGCGCCTGAGCGTGGTCTGGCACTGCAGTGAGGGGGAGCGGGTCGCCGCGGATTCGCACCTGCTCACCATCACCGGCCCTGCCCGGTCCCTGCTCACCGCCGAACGCATCGCGCTCAACTGGCTCCAGACGCTCTCCGGTGTGGCAACGCGCTGTCGCGCCTATGCAGACCTTATCGCGCATACCGGGGCCCGACTCCTGGACACCCGCAAGACCCTGCCGGGACTGCGCATCGCCCAGAAATACGCGGTCGGATGTGGTGGCTGCGCCAACCACCGTATCGGCCTGTACGACGGCATTCTCATCAAGGAGAACCACATCACCAGCTGCGGCTCCATAACCGCCGCCGTTGAGCGTGCCCGGCAGACATCACCGGATGTGCCCCTGGAGGTGGAAACCGAAACCGAAGCGGAAGTGGCGGAGGCCATCGCTGCCGGCGCCGAACGCATCATGCTGGATGAGTTCCCGCTGGAGAGCATGGCGCGGATGGTGGAACGCTACCGTGGTCAGGCCCGCTTTGAGGCCTCCGGCGGCATCACGGAGGCGAACCTGGCGGCCATTGCGGAAACCGGCGTCGATTTCATCTCCCTGGGCGCACTGACCAAGGATGTCACGGCCGTGGACCTTTCGCTGCGCATACGGGATGAGGCCTGAACGGCACAACGGACGGTAAACGTCTATAGTGATGGCCAGACGGGGTGCCTGCGACAGAGGAGGATCCGAAGGTGGCCGACGCGATCCGAAGCTTTCTTGCCGTGCCAGTGGGGCAATCCGTGGCGGAACCCCTGATGGCCACGGTCAACGCCTCAACCCACGCCCTGCCGCCGCTGCGGGTTACCCCATGGGCGAACCTGCATCTCACACTGGTGTTCCTGGGCGCCGTCCCGCAGCGGGTACTGGATGATCAGGTCATACCACGGGTGGGTGAACTGCTGGCCGATGCGCGCCCAGGCCGGATCCACTTCCGTCAGGTGGCGGGTTTCCCCGATCCCGGCAGCCCCCGTCACCTGGTTCTGGAAGGCTACGCCTCCCCCACCATCGAAACGCTCCAGCGCACCCTCAGGGAGGGCCTGGCAGAGACACTCGGGCATTCCCGGCAGGAACAGCAGTGGCGCCCACACATCACGGTCGCCCATTTCCGGGACCGCAAGCCGCGCCCCATAACAGCCACGCCCTGGCAGGCGGAACTGCCAGTGGCCGAGGTCTGTCTCTACGAAAGCGAGCAGGGCCTGCACGGCCCCGTGTACAGGGTTCGGGAGCGCTGGCCACTGGCCCAGGAACCGGACGAGGCCGACGCTACGGAGACCTAGCGCGCGGCCGTTACCAGCTCGTCCAGCCGCCGGAGCGCCTCGATGAGCAGGCTGCCATCCTGTTCCAGCTTCCGGAAGTATTCCTCGGCCATGGGCGCCACATCACACCAGGGGGGCATGGCTTCGCCGCCTTCCAGCATGCCCTCCAGTTTGGGCAGGAACACGAACTGGACCCACTCAGGGAAGGTCATGGTATCCACGCAGAAGGGCTGCACACTGGCAAAGGCCTCAGGCGACGGCGAGGTACTGCTGCGCAGTGCCAGCTCCGACAATGCCTCCTCCACACGTTTCATGCTGCCAGGCAGCGCCTGACGCGCGTGCTCCCGATCCATCGCCATGTGCCTCAGGCTCCCAGCGGTTCCACGTCCACGGTCTCACCATTGAGCAGGCCGTAGAGGTCCTGGAAACGCGCCGTGAGGTTGTGCTTCGGCGCCATGTGGATCAGGGGCCGCCCCGCCTGGTGGGATTCCTTCATCTTCACCGAGGACGGCAGCCGGACCGGCAGCACCGGCAGCCCCTCATCCGTCAGCTCCTGGACAAGCCGGCGCGGCAGGCTGGCCTGACTCTGGAACTGGTTGGCAATGATGCCCTCAATCATCAGGTCGGGGTTGTGGTCCTCCTGAAGCTCCTGAATCTCGCCCATGATGCTGTACAGCGCCTGGCGGGAGAAATCGTCGCAGTCAAAGGGAATCAGGCAGCGCTGCGCCGCGATCAGGGCCGAACGGGTGTAGAAATTCAGCGCCGGTGCCGTGTCGATGTAGATGGCATCATAGAGATCGCTCAGGCGGCTCAGGTGGTCGCGCAGCTTGTAGATCTTGTGCTTGGCTTCCAGCTTGCGCTCCAGGTAGTCCAGCTCGGGACTCGAGGGCAGCACATGCAGGTTGGAGAACGCCGAGGCATGCACGAACTCCTCAGGGCGACGGCTGGAGATGCGGAAGGCGATGGACTGCTCCAGCAGGTCGGCCACCGTGTCCTTCAGCTCTTCCGCGGGTCTGCCAAGCAGATACTGGGTTGAATTCCCCTGTGGATCCAGGTCAACCACCAGTGTCCGCACACCACGGCTGGCACTGATGGCCGCCAGATTACTGACGATACTGGATTTCCCCACACCGCCCTTCTGATTGAAAACAACCCGGCGCATGGCTTTCCCCCTGTGTTTTTGCTGTTATCGATGAAATCCCTGCAGATCCGGAGTCTACCAGCCCAGCACCTGCCTGACGAAGGGTACCGTCAGCCGCCGCTGCTGTTGCAGCGAGGCCTCATCCAGATGGTCCAGAAGCCCCAGGAGCTGGCCCGGATCCCGGGGGGCACGACGCAGGATGTAACGGGTCACCTCCTCCGGCATGGCAAGCCCCCGGTTTTCCGCCCGCGCCCGGAGCATGGCCGCACGCTGGTCATCGTCCGGGAGGGCCAGCTGCCAGACGGGCAGGGCCCTGAGCCGCGATGCCAGATCCGGCAGGGTCCAGTCCAGTGCCGCCGGCGGCTGTCGGCTCGCGATCAGAAGGCGTCCACCGGCATCCTGCACACGATTGAACAGGTGTAGCAACGCCTCCTGCCAGGCGGGATCCGCAGGCAATCCGTCCAGATCATCCAGACAGACGGGATCGAACCCCTCAAACCCCTGAAGCGCCTCCGGCGCCAGTGCCGCCGCCTCGCGCAGACTGAGCGACACCGGCTGGAGGCCGGCAGACTCCGCGGCCAGGCAGACGGCATTGAGAAGGTGACTCTTGCCCGCTCCGGCATCACCACAGAGCACCAGGGAACCGGCGTCTGCCGATACCGGCCAGGCCTGAAGCCGCTCGACCACGGCCCCGTTGGATCCGGCATGGAAATTGGCAAATCCGGCTTCATCCCGAAGCCGGATCCGCAGGGGAAACTGGGAAGGTGTCTGTGTCATGGCCCCATTCTACTGCTGCAGCGTGGCACCGCTTCCTCCGGTTTCCTCTGCCGAATCCAGCGGCACGATCTCCTGCACCTCACCACGGCCAGGCAGCATACTGCTGCCCCGCTCTTCATCCCAGCGATAGTAGAGCCTCAGCGTGTCATCCTGCGGATCAGCCGGAACCGCACCGTCCGGCGGCCCGCCCGTCAGCACCAGCCGCTCATCAAGCCCAATGTAGTCACGCAGAACGCCCAGATCACCATTGAACGCCAGGTCCAGAGTCAGATGGTCCTGCTTCACCGTGTCCACCTGCACCGACCGGATCGGCTCCAGCCCGGCCAGTGACCGGCGCACACCGGCATAGGACGCGAGTGTCCCAACACCGGTCACCCGCATACGGGCGGAACGCAGGTCCTCGCCCCTGGGCGGCGCCACGGCATAACGCCCGGCCAACCGGTCAGCCCAGGCATCCACCAGCTGCCGCACCACCATGGCACGTTCGCTGTCACGGGCAACGCCCTCCGCAACCCGGTCATCCCCTCGCCACAACTGCCAGCGTGCCCGCCAGCCACCACCGGCCCGATTGACCCTGACCGTCGCCATGAGGTCATGGGGATAGCGTCGGGAAGCCTCCTTTATAGGTCCCTGGAACAGCCCCCAGAGCTCGGACAGACTGACTTCCGCGCGATCCCGCTCATCGTGGAAGGGCAATGCCAGCGGCAACCCGCGCCGCTGGGATTCCGCCCAGAGCGGCTCTTTCCAGGGGCCCCGTTCCGCGGCAATGGCCTCCCTGTCCAGAGGCTGCATGGGTTCCGTAAGGAAGGGGGGCAGTGTGTTCTCCCGGTGGATCAGCTCACGATCACCGCGATCATCCACCGCGAACCAGACCAGAACCCGGGGGCGATTGGCGCCCCACACCGCCACGCCCCGCTCAGCCAGCATCTGACCAACCGCGGGAGCACTCAGGGTGGCATGGAGCTCCAGCTCTTCCCCATTGCGCCGATAACTGAAGGCGTCAATGAAGCGGGTGGTGCGTCCATCCAGGGCACGCTCGCTGGCACTGCCCCCACCGGCAACCGGCACCAGCTCCCGCACCTCGGCGGGATCACCCGTGAGGCGCAGCAGCACCTGGCGCAGGGCTTCCCGGAAAGCTTCATCCCGTGCCCCCGTCCCGGTATCCTCAACCGGCACTACCGCCTGATACAGACGATCCACAACCACTGCCTGAGCTGGGCCGGCCAGCATCAACAGCAGCAGAAGACCGCCTGCCAACAGCCCTGCCCGGAACCGATCAATGCGCTGTTCCACCCGAACTCCCATTGTCCACTGTCTCGCCCTCAAAGGTCGGCTCAGGATACAACAACCACCCCAACCACAACACCCACAGCATTTGGCCGGGGATGACCACGGTGCTAGAATCCGCGCAATGCCCGTTTCGAGGAACGCCCCATGAGCGACACCAACCAGGGAATGACCTACCGCGACGCCGGAGTCGACATTGATGCCGGCAGTGAGCTGGTCGACCGCATCGGCGAGAGCGTTGCACGCACCCAACGGCCGGAGGTTCTGGGTGGCCTGGGCGGTTTCGGAGGGGCCTTCGCGGTTCCCGAGGGCTATAAGGAACCCGTGCTGATCTCCGGGACCGACGGGGTCGGCACCAAGCTCCGCCTGGCCATGGACACGGAGCGCCACGACCGCATCGGCATCGACCTGGTGGCCATGTGCGTGAATGACATTATCGTCACCGGCGCCGAACCTTTGTTCTTCCTCGACTACTACGCCACCGGCAAGCTCAACAATGACATCGCCGCCGACGTCATCAAGGGCATCGCAACCGGCTGCGAGAATGCCGGCTGCTCGCTGGTTGGCGGCGAGACCGCGGAAATGCCCGGCATGTATCAGGGCAACGACTACGATCTTGCCGGCTTCTGTGTGGGCATTGTGGAGCGCAAACGCCTGATCGATGGCAGCCGCGTGGAGGCCGGTAACGCCCTTATTGGTCTTGGTTCCTCGGGGCCCCACTCCAATGGCTACTCCCTGATCCGCCGCATCCTCGAGCACACCGACGCGGACCTGAAACAGTCCGTGGGCACGGAGACCCTGGGCGAGGCCCTGATGGCCCCCACCCGCATCTATGTGAAGCCGCTTCTGGAGATACTGCACCAGTTCGACGTCCGGGCCATGGCCCACATCACCGGTGGCGGACTCACGGAAAACGTGCCGCGCGTGCTGCCCGAGGGCACGGAAGCAGTCATCGACACCCACAGCTGGCAGTGGCCGGACGTCTTCCAGTGGCTCCAGCGCGCCGGCAACGTGGCCACCGACGAGATGTTCCGTACCTTCAACTGCGGCATCGGCATGGTGGTCTGCATTCCGGAGACCGAGCGTGACCAGGTTCTGGAAACCCTCAATGACGCGGGCGAGGACGCCTGGCTCCTGGGCTATATCCAGGAATCCGATGACCCTGCGGGTGTCCGCTTCGTCCCCGACAACGACGAACGCTGATGCCGGACACCCTGCCGCGTATCGTTGTCCTCATTTCCGGGGGGGGAACCAACCTTCAGGCACTGATTGATGCCGAGGCCGCCGGTACGCTGGATGGCACCATTGCCGGCGTCATCAGCAACCGTACCGGCGTCAAGGGCCTGGATCGGGCTGAAAGCGCCGGCATTCCCGCTCAGGCCATTCCGCACCGCGACCATGACAGCCGGGAATCCTTCGACCAGGCCCTGATGGCCGCCATTGATGGGTTCAGGCCGGATCTGGTGGTCCTGGCCGGCTTCATGCGCATTCTTACGGACGCTTTCGTACAGCACTACCAGGGGCGGCTGCTCAATATCCACCCCTCGCTGCTGCCGGCCTGGCCCGGCCTGCACACCCATCGCAAGGTGCTGGAGGCTGGGGAAAAGGAGCACGGCGCCACCGTGCATTTCGTCACCGAGGAACTGGACGGTGGCCCACGCATCATCCAGGGCCGGGTCCGGGTACACCCTGACGATAACGAGGACAGCCTGGCAGGCCGCGTGGGCGTGCAGGAGCGCCGGATCTACCCAGAGGCCGTACGCTGGTTCTGCCAGGGGCGGCTGCGCCTGGTGCAGGGTCGGGCGCAGCTCGACGGCACGCCCCTGGACGAACCGGTGGACCCCGACTCCCAAAACACTTGAGCCGGTCACAGGGTTCTCATAGGGTAGAAGCAAACCGTCCAACAAGGGATGCTGACATGGACCCGATCCGCCGCCTGGTGCTCACACTCGCTGCCGCCGCCGTTCTGCCTTCCGCCGCTTTCGCGCAGGACCTGGGCCTCTACCCCATGACCACCACCTATGGCGCGGAGCTCGAACGCGGCATCACCATCAGTGGCGAAGCCACGCGTTCACTGGAACCCACGGACACCGGCCGCTGGATCTACCGTTTTGATGTGGACTCCTTCGTGGCGGATATCCGCGAGTCCAGCCGGTTCCGTTTCGAGGACCAGACCGTGATCTCAGAGCGGTACCGCTACAGCCTGGAAGGCTTCTTCCTGTCCAACCGCTACAAAAAGCTCGATTTCAACTGGGATGAAAGCGTCATTGTGGACCGGGTGAACGACCAGCGCACGGACATGAGTGACCACCCGGATGTTCAGGACCAGCTCGGGGCCCAGCTCCAGCTCTGGGTGGACCTGCGCGCCGGCAGGGAGACGATGGAGTACGTGATCCCGGACGAGGGCGAATTCAAGGATTACCAGTTCGAAGTGCTGCGTGAGGAGACCCTGGATACCCGCGAGTTCGGCAAGGTCGAAACCGTAGTGGTGGAACGGGTGCGGGACGAGGACTCACCCCGCACCACCCTGATGTGGTTCGCCCCTGAATGGGATCACCTGCTGGTGCGGCTGGAGCAGACCAATGACGAGGGCGAGGACTTCGAGATCTACCTCAAGAGCGCCACCCTCGACGGCGAACGCATTCAGCCCTGAGCCCAGGCCCGCTTGGCTTCCTCGGCAATGGCCTGGAGACCGCGGGCCACGTCCGCCTCGTCCTGGGAATAGGTCACACGCAGGCACTCATGCTGGTGGCGCCAGCCCTCGTCCGGAAGTCCTGGGAAGAAGTAGTGCCCTGACACCACCAGCACCCCCCTGGCCTTGAGCCGCTTGTAGAGCTCCAGACTGCTGATGGGCAGATCAGGGAACCAGAGCCACAGGAACATGGCGCCCTCCGGCTTGTGGACCCGCCAGGGGCACTCATCACCCATGGCTTCCCGAAAGGCTGCCACGGCAGCCTCCATCTTGCGCTGGTAGACGGGCTGCACCAGATCCCGGCTCATGCTGATGATCTCGCCACTGCGCACCAGCGGCTCCGCCAGCATGGCGCCGAAACTCCCTGTGGCCAGGTTCATGATGGCGTTCACACCTGACAGGGCCCGGATCACCGGCTTGTCGGCGATCACGATACCGGTGCGCGCCGCCGGGATACCCAGTTTTGAGAGGCTCAGGCAGAGGATATGCTGGGGTGTCCAGCGCGGGGATGCCTCGGTATACATCAGGTCCGGGAAGGGCGTGCCATAGGCGCCGTCCACGATCAGCGGAATATCATGTTCCCGCGCCAGCTCCTCAAGGCCCAGCATTTCGCCATCGGTCAGCACGTTGCCGGTCGGGTTGGTTGGGCGGGACACGCAGATGGCGGCCGTGTCTTCCGTGATCTCGAGCTGCGAGAAATCCACCCGGTACTTGAACTGATTGTCCCCCAGCTCCTCGATTTCAGGGCGGACCGCGTGGAACAGGCCCGGCGTCAGCCCGGCATCGCCATAGCCGATATACTCCGGCGCCAGCGGCAGGAGTATGTGCTTGTGGCTGCCGTCCGGATGTTCACCGGCCAGCATGTTGAACAGCATGAAGAACGCGGACTGGCTGCCATTGGTCAGCCCCACGTTCTCCGTGGTCAGCCCCCAGTCGTATTCCCGGTTGAGCAGTTCAACCAGGCTGGCAATGAACTGCTTCTCGCCCTGGGGTGGGTCGTAAACGCCCGTCAGGCGCCGGAACTGCTCCGGATCGTCCACCAGCTCCTTCATGATCGCCTGCAGCCGGTCGGTCACCTCCGGAAGATGGCCCGGGTTGCCCCCGCCCATCATGACCACGTCGCCACCGGAGGCCATGGCCTCGCCCAGATCGTCCATCAGCGAATTGATGCCGGCGTCCTCGCCCAGCTTCTGACCGAAGGATGAGAGTTTCATGCAGGCTCCCGTTCAGGATTGGTTCGCGTTCACCCAGCGCTCCGGGACTTCCAGGCCCAGGCTGCTGACACCGTCGTTGTGCGCCATCTCGTGCAATTCATTCAGGGTTTCGCCATCCGGTGCCGGGGCACGACGCAGCGTCTCGGCCAGGGTCTTCTGGAACGATTTTTCCGCTTTCACCAGTTCATGCCCGTCGAACAGCTTCACCAGCGCGTCGTCCTCCAGCCCCTCGCCCTCGGTGACCTCGATGAAGGTGGTCACCGTCTCCAGGGCCCGGGCTGCCGCCTCAAAGGCGCGTTTCTTTTCCGGGTTCACATGGCACAGGAAGGCCTGCTCCAGCAGGTGCCAGGCATCCATGGCCGGGGCCACCCCGTAGAAATCATACTCGGCGGGGTCCGGATACACATCTTCCAGGCGGGTGAGCTGCTTCAGAGGGTCCACGTCATGGTCCTTGATGGCCAGCATCCGCCAGCCCCAGTCCAGGGCATCCCGGAAGCGGTCACCCCACTCGGGTTCGGTGATCTCGGCAAAGAGCGCGTAGTTGGGGAAAGCCCTTTCGGCCAGCGCCAGTATGAAAGCGTACTGGCGCCAGCCGGTCAGGCGGTTCATTTCCCGCTGCCACTGCTTCGAGTTCATGGGCCGCTCCCGGCGTTCAGGTCTTGGGCAGGGTCACGCCACGCTGGCCCATGTACTTGCCCTTACGGTCCGCGTAGCTGGTCTCACAGACCTCATCGGACTCCAGGAACAGCATCTGGGCCACCCCTTCGTTGGCATAGATGCGCGCGGGCAGGTTGGTGGTATTCGAGAACTCCAGGGTTACCTGCCCTTCCCATTCCGGCTCCAGCGGTGTGACGTTGACGATGATCCCGCAGCGGGCATAGGTGGACTTGCCCAGGCAGATGGTGAGCACGTTGCGCGGAATCCGGAAGTACTCCACGGTCTGCGCCAACGCAAATGAATTGGGCGGGATAATGCACGATTCCCCGGAAATGTTGACGAAACTGTCCTCGTCAAAATTCTTGGGATCGACCGTGGCCGAATGAACGTTGGTGAAGATCTTGAACTCGGAGCTGCAACGCACGTCGTAGCCGTAGCTGGAGGTACCGTAGGAGATGACCTTGCCCTTGTCCGCAGTCTCCTTGATCTGACCAGGCTCGAAGGGTTCGATCATGCTGTATTCCTCCGCCATCCGGCGGATCCAGCGATCGGATTTGATGCTCATGCTGCGTCAACGTCCACGATTGGATGATTGGGATAGCCGGGAATCATACCGCAGCTGACACAGGCACCGAAAGTCAGGGACCGGAAGCCGCTCCGTTGCGGCGCTGCTTGCGCAGGCGACGGCGGGCAAGAATCCATCGCGAGAGGCCATGGGTCGCCAGATAGCCGCCCACCGCGAACGGCACGGCAACGATCAGGCTCCCGATGATGGTGAACGTCATGGTGTCCCCCGCCCGCTCGAACATCCATGAGGGGATGAAATCCATGGACACCGGCAGCAGCACGGTCAGCAGCTCACCCAACTCGTGGAACCCCCAGTAGAGCGGCGCCATGGTGATCGGATTGCTCAGCCAGGACACGGCAAAGGCCGCCGGAAAGTTGCCCCGCAGCACCACACAGCCGATGATCATGAAAATCGTCTGGAAACCCACCGTGGGCGTCAGGCCCACGAACAGACCGACGCTGACGCCACGGGCCGCCGACTCAACGCCGCCTCTGAGGCACCCGGTCACGTACAGCAGATGCCACAGACGGGGGTGGCCCACCAACCAGTTATGGCCGCGGCGTCGGAGGACCCGGTAACGGGCCTGGAGTGTGGGGAATCGTTTCATACGCCCCTGGCCAATGGATGCTGGAGACTGCAAGCGCACCGTTTATAACTCAATGGTTACCCTCCAGGCCATTAAGACTCGTTTACGACCTGTAATCAGGAACTCATTGCGGCGATGGGGGAGCTGGTATCCCGCTCCCCCTGCGACAGTGCCGCTCCCACCCGCCGGGCGAGATCAGCGTAGATCCGCGAGACTTCCGAGTCCGGTTCCGCCACCACCGTCGGGTTGCCCCCGTCAGTCTGCTCCCGGATGGTGCGGTGCAGCGGCAACTGCGCCAGAAGCGCCACATCATAGTCCGCGGCCAGGCGTTCGCCACCGTCACTGCCGAACAGCGGATCATGATGCCCACAATGGCTGCAGATGTGCGTGCTCATGTTCTCAACCACGCCCAGCACCGGGATATCCACCTTGCGGAACATCTCGATGCCCTTCTGGCCATCCATCAGCGCCATGTCCTGGGGCGTGGTGACCACAACCGCACCGGTCACGGGCACCTTCTGCGCCAGGGTCAGCTGGATATCGCCGGTGCCTGGCGGCATGTCCACCACCAGGTAATCCAGATTATCCCACAGGGTCTGCCCAACCATCTGCTGGACAGCACCGCTGACCATGGGCCCGCGCCAGATCATGGGAGTTTTATCCGTGATCATGAAAGCCATGGACATGGCCTGGATACCGTGGGCCTCAATCGGTACGAAGTATTTCTCCTGCTTCGTCTCCGGCCGGGTGCCTTCGGGGATCCCGAGCATCAGCCCCACGTTCGGCCCGTAGATGTCCGCATCCAGGATGCCCACGCGCGCGCCCTCGCCCGCCAGTGCCAGAGCCAGGTTCACGGCGGTTGTGGACTTGCCCACGCCACCTTTGCCGGAGGCCACGGCGATGATGTTGCTCACCCCACCCATGGCATGCAGATCGCCCTGAGCCTTGTGGGGATGGATGTTGTGACTGGTGGTGATGCGCACATCCTCCACGCCTTCCACATCCTCGATGGCATGGGTCAGGAGCGACCGGGCACCGCCCGCGATGCCATTCCATGCATAGCCCAGCTGGACCTCAAAGGACACCGTACCGTCCTCAATGGACAGATTCCGGATGGCCCCCAGCGACAACAGGTCCTGCTTCAGATAGGGGTCCGTGTACTGGCGGATCGCCTGTTCGACCGCGCTCTGGTCAATATCCGTCATGCTGCTCCCGAAACAAAGGATTCCAATGCTTCAATGATACGCCCGGCGCGGGGGAGGCTGCCATACAGGCGGGATGAAAAAAACGCGGCTGAGCGGTATCATCGGCAACTCCAAAACCAATCACACGGAGCCAGCCAACCCCCATGAGCGAGCCGAGCGCCCATCGCCGCGACATCCTGGTCACCAGTGCCCTGCCCTACGCCAATGGCCCCATCCACCTGGGCCATCTGCTGGAGTACATCCAGAGCGACATCTGGGTGCGTTACCAGAAGCTGCGGGGGGAGAACTGCCACTATGTCTGCGCGGACGACGCCCACGGCACCGCCATCATGCTCCGGGCGGAGCGCGAGGGGATTACGCCGGAACAGCTGATCAGCCGCATCCAGGCCGAACACGAGCGTGACTTTGCCGGCTTTCTGGTCGAATTCGACAACTACTACTCGACCCATTCCGAGGAAAACCGCGAGCTGTCCTCCTACATCTACCAGAAACTGCGCGACCGCGGCCATATCGCAACGCGCAGCATCACGCAGGCCTACGATCCCGAAAAGGGCATGTTCCTGGCAGACCGTTTCATCAAGGGCACCTGTCCACGCTGCCGCACCCCGGACCAGTACGGCGACAACTGCGAGGCCTGCGGCGCCACCTACACGCCCATGGAGCTGATTGAACCCAGATCCGCGCTCTCCGGCGCTACGCCCGAGGAGCGCGAGTCCGAGCATTTCTTCTTCACACTGCCGGACTTCGCCGACTTCCTGCGGGACTGGACCAACAGCGGCGCTCTACAGCCCGGCATGGCCAACAAACTGGCGGAATGGCTCGACGCCGGCCTGCACGACTGGGATATCAGCCGCGACGCGCCCTACTTCGGTTTCGAGATCCCGGATTCCCCCGGCAAGTACTTCTACGTCTGGGTCGATGCCCCGGTGGGCTACCTGGCCAGCTTCCAGAACCTGTGCAACCAGCGTGGCGACATTGACTTCGACCATTACTGGCGCGAAGACTCCACCGCCGAGGTCTACCATTTCATCGGCAAGGACATCGTCAACTTCCACGCCCTGTTCTGGCCGGCGATGCTCAAGACGGCCGGGTTCCGCACACCCACGGCCATCAACTGCCACGGCTTCGTGACCGTGAACGGCCAGAAGATGTCCAAGTCCCGCGGCACCTTCATCATGGCGCGCACCTACCTGGATCACCTGCATCCGGAGTACCTGCGCTACTACTTCGCGGCCAAGCTCACCGCCGGTGTGGACGACATGGACCTGAACCTGGATGACTTCATCCAGAAAGTGAATTCGGACCTGGTGGGCAAGGTGGTCAACATCGCCAGCCGCAGCGCCGGTTTCATCACCAAGCAGTTCGAGGGCCGCCTGGGCTCTGAAATCACCGAACCGGAGCGGCTGAAGGAATTCACCGACGCCGCCGAAGAGATTGCGGGCTATTACGAGGAACGGGAAATCGGCCGCGCCATGAAGCGTGTGATGGAACTGGCCGACCGGGCCAACCAGTACGTGGACGAGCAGAAGCCCTGGGTCCTGGCCAAGGACGAGACCACCCGCGACCAGGTCCAGGCCATCAGCACCAATGCGCTGAACATGTTCCGCATCCTTATGACCTACCTGGCGCCCGTGCTGCCGGAAACTGCGCGCAACGCGGAGGCTTTCCTCAACACCAGCCTGGACTGGCGCCGGCTTGAGGATCATCTGCTGGATCACGGAATCAACAAGTTCAAGCCGCTGATGAAGCGCATCGACTCCAAGCAGATTGAGGCCATGCTCGAAGCCTCGAAAGAAGACGTGGCCCAGGATCAGCAGACCACCCAACAGCCCGCACAATCGCAGAAGGAGACCCCGGACGTGGAGCCCATTGCCGACCAGATCGAGTTCGATGACTTCGCGAAGGTGGACCTGCGGGTGGCCAAGATTGAGAACGCCGAGCATGTTGAGGGCGCGGACAAGCTGCTGAAGCTGACACTGGATATCGGGGCGGAAGAGCGCCAGGTGTTTGCGGGCATCAAGACGGCCTACGCACCTGAGAACCTGATCGGGCGGCTGACGGTGATGGTGGCGAACCTGAAGCCGCGGAAGATGAAGTTCGGGGTGTCCGAGGGGATGGTTCTGGCGGCCGGGCCCGGGGGTGAGGATATCTGGCTTCTGGCTCCCGACTCCGGGGCGACGCCTGGGTTGCGGGTTATGTAGTTGTCTCAGGAATGCGGCAGGGTTGCCGGGCGGGTTTCAGGGAGGTCTTCCCGGGAATCGCTGTAAATACATCCCTGTACGCTGCTATTCCGCCATCCATGGCTCCATAGCTTCCCGGGAAGACCTCCCTGAAACCCACCTACTGGATGCCCCGGTGTCGCAGACAGGCAATTGACGAGGAGCCTGGTATTGCGGAGACAACAGAGTTCCATGGCCGGATGCCCATGACGGATCCGGATTGGAGGGGGTCGGGTGGTTCCTTCCGGGAAGCTATGGAGCCATGGATGGCGGAATAGCAGCCTACAGGGACGTACTCGTGGCGATTCCCGGAAGGAACCACCCGACCCCCTCCCCACGACAAAGCGGAAGCCGATGACTGAATACCTTCTGATACTGATCAGCACCGTCCTGGTGAACAACTTCGTGCTGGCCCAGTTCCTGGGGCTGTGCCCCTTCATGGGCGTCTCCAACAAACTGGAGACCGCCATGGGCATGTCCATGGCCACCACCTTCGTGCTGACACTGGCCTCCGTGTGCAGCTATCTGGTCAACACCTGGATCCTCGAACCCCTGCAGGTCGAATACCTGCGCACCATCAGCTTCATCCTCGTCATCGCCGTGGTCGTGCAGTTCACCGAGATGGCCGTTCGCCACACCAGCCCCCTACTCCACCGGGTACTGGGCATCTTCCTGCCGCTGATCACCACCAACTGTGCCGTGCTCGGCGTGGCACTGCTCAACATCCAGGAGAAGAACAGCTTCCTGGAATCCGTACTCTACGGCTTCGGCGCCGCCGCCGGTTTCTCGCTGGTGCTGGTGCTGTTTTCCGCCATGCGCGAGCGCATCGCCGCCGCCGACGTGCCCCAGCCATTCCAGGGCGCCGCCATCGGCATGATCACCGCCGGCATCATGTCACTGGCCTTCATGGGTTTCACCGGCATGGTGCAGGTGTGAGAGGGTTACCGGCATGTGGATGAACCTGCTCCTCGCCATCGCGACCCTGCTGCTGCTGGCCGGCGCCTTCGGAGCCCTGCTGGGGTATGCGTCCGTGCGCCTGCGTCGGGATGACGACTCCCTGGTGGAGCAGATCGACGCGGTGCTGCCCCAGACCCAGTGCGGGCAGTGCGGTTACCCCGGCTGTCGCCCCTATGCGGAAGCCATCGCCGAGGGCGACGCCATCAACAAGTGCCCGCCCGGCGGCGAAGCGACCATCCAGAGCCTGGCCAACCTGCTGGATGTGGAACCGCAACCGTTGGATGCCGAACATGGCGAGGAGCAGCCCAAACGGGTAGCCTACATCCGCGAGGCCGAGTGCATCGGCTGCACCAAGTGCATCCAGGCCTGCCCGGTGGACGCTATCGTGGGTGCGCCCAAGTTCATGCACACCGTGATCGAGAGCGAATGCACCGGCTGTGACCTGTGCGTGGACCCCTGCCCCGTGGACTGCATCGACATGATTGAAGTCGCCCGAGGCATCGATGACTGGGTGCCGCCTCACCCCGCGGACCGGCCACTGACCCATGACGGTCCTGTGATCGCCACGGACCAGCGTCCGGCGGAGGCCTCCGCCTGATGGGGACGCAATTCGACTTTCCCGGCGGCATTCATCCACCGGACAACAAACTTCGGTCGCTGCAGACACCGATCCGCCAGGCGCCACTGCCGGATCGGTTGACTGTGCCGCTGCGCCAGCATCGCGGCGACCCCGGGCGGGTGGTGGTAGCCGCTGGTGACCACGTACTGACCGGACAGCCACTGAGCGAAGGCCAGCCGGGACGCTCGGTTCCGGTGCATGCGCCCACCTCCGGAACCATCACGGCCATCAAGTCGCACGAAGTGCCTCATCCCTCAGGGCTGGAAGAGACCTGTATCCTCATTGAGGCGGATGGCCGCGACCAGTGGTACGAGCTGGCGCCCTGCCCGGACAGCGCCAGTACCGCCGAACGCTACGACCACCTGCACCGGACAGGCGTTGTTGGGCTCGGTGGTGCCGGTTTCCCGACCCGCGACAAACTCCAGAGCGCAGAGGCAGCGCCAGACGTCCTGATCCTCAATGGCGCCGAGTGCGAGCCCTACATCACCGCCGACCAGGCCCTGATGCGTGAACGGCCGGACTCGGTAGTGGCCGGGGCCCTGGCCCTGTGGCGACTGGTGGGGGCGGGCCGGTGCCTGATTGGCATCGAGGACAACAAGCCGGATGCCATTGAGGCGCTCAGACAGTCGGCCGAGGGAACCAGCGTCGAGATACGGGTTGTCGCCACGCGCTACCCCTCCGGCGGCGAGCGCCAGCTGATCCAGCTGCTGACCGGCCTCGAAGTACCCTCCGGCGGCCTGCCCGCTGACGTGGGCGTGCTCTGCCAGAACGTCGCCACGGCGGTCGCCGTGGACCGCTCCCTGCGTCTGGGCGAACCGGTCATCCAGCGCATCACCACCCTCACGGGCGAGGCGCTGGCCCGGCCCGGTAACATCGAGGCCCGCATCGGAACGCCCCTGGACCACCTGCTGTTCGAAGCAGGGCTGGATCCCCAGCGCCTGCACCGGCTCATCATGGGCGGGCCGCTGATGGGGTTCGACCTGACCACGACCGGCCTGCCCCTGATCAAGACCGCCAACTGCCTGATCGCGGGCACCGCCGGGGAATTCCCGGACCCGCCGATCCCGCAGCCGTGCATCCGCTGCGGCCTGTGCGAACAGGCCTGCCCCGTGGATCTGCTGCCCCAGCAGCTCTACTGGTTCGCCAGCGCCGGTGAGCACCGCAAGGCCGAGCACTTCGACCTGTTCGACTGCATCGAGTGTGGCGCCTGCGACTGGGTCTGCCCCAGCCACCTGCCCCTGACGGATTACTACCGACACAGCAAGGGCGTGCTGCGCCAGGAACAGAAGGAGCAGGCGGAGGCGGATCATGCCCGCCAGCGGTTTGAGGAACGCCAGGCCCGACTGGAACGGGAACAGGCGGAACGCGAGGAACGTCGCCGGGCGCGCCAGCAGGCCCGGGAACAGCACCACAACGTGGCGCCCGCAGAGGCATCCGAAGCCGCCACCGCAGCAGCGACCTCACCGACGGCGCCCGGCCCGGACCGTGAAACCCTGATCCAGCGCCGAGACCAGGCCCGACAGAAGGTCGAGGAGGCGCAGGCACAACTGGCCGAGGCCCGGGAACAGACCCCGGAAGCCGTGCCCAAGCTGGAACGGGCCCTGAACAAGCACCAGAAACGCCTGGACGCCGCCGAGAAAGCGCTCAGCGACGCACAGGAGGATACCTGAGCATGCTGACCACCCAGCGGATCATGCTCTGGGTCATGGCGGCCACCCTGCCCGGCCTGCTGGCGCTCATCCACTTCTTCGGATGGGGCGTGCTGATCAACGTGCTCTGGTGCATGGGCATTGCCATGGCCACCGAGGCCCTGATCCTCTGGATTCGCGCCCGCCCGGTCCAGCACACCCTCATGGACGGCAGTGCCGCGCTGACTGGCCTGCTTCTGGGCCTGTCCCTGCCGCCACTGCTGCCCTGGTGGATCGCGCTGGTGGCCACCGCCAGTGCCATCATCCTGGCCAAGCACCTCTATGGCGGGCTCGGAAGCAACCTTTTCAACCCCGCCATGGTGGGCTACGCCCTGGTTCTGGTGAGCTTCCCGGAAGCCATGAGCACGCGCTGGGCGCTGCCGCTGTCACTGCAGGAGACACCGCTCAGCCTCCTGGACAGCCTGTCCGTGTTCACCGGCCTGGGTTCGACCTCCGTGGACGCCTTCACCGGCGCCACGCCCCTGGATGACTACAAGCATGCCATTGACGGTGCCATCGCCAGCCAGGTTACCACCGCGCCCATCTACGGCGATCGGGTCGCCCTGGGCTGGGAATGGGTCAACCTGGGCTTTCTTGCCGGTGGCCTGCTGTTGATCCAGCGCCGGATCATCACCTGGCACATTCCGGTCAGCCTGCTCGGGGCATTGACCATCATGGCCCTGCTGTTCGGTTATGACCCGGACCAGTCCGTGCCCCTGGGCCTGCACCTTCTCGCTGGCGGCACCATGCTGGGCGCCTTCTTCATCGCCACCGACCCGGTTTCAGCCGCCACCTCCAACCGCGGCAAGCTCTGCTACGGCGCCGGCATTGGTGTGCTGCTCTACACCATCCGAGCCTGGGGCAGTTACCCGGACGCAGTCGCCTTCGCCGTGCTGCTGATGAACCTGGCCGTGCCCTTCCTGGACTATTACACCCGGCCGCGGACACGAGGCCATAAACGTGCGGGGCGGGGGGTGCCGTCATGAGCGAGGCACTCCAGGCCATCCAGCGCAATGCCCTGGGACTGGGCCTGTTCGCAGCCCTGACGGCCGGGGCCATTGGCGTCACCCAGATCCTCACCGCCGAGCGCATCGAGCAGCAGCGCGAACTGGCGACCGCAAGGGCCCGCGCTGCCGTGCTGCCGGACGATGTGTCCCTGACAGCCGGGGCCACCCGTCCGATCACTCTGCCACGGAACGACGTGACCGGTATCCGTGGAGGCGCCGAGGCCATACGGGTCACTCCCGGCGACGCCGATCCCATCCTGATCCTTCCGGTCACGGCACCGGATGGTTACTCCGGCCGCATCGAGCTGATCCTCGGCATCCGGGCAGATGGGACGCTCACGGGCGTACGCGCCACCGATCACCACGAGACCCCGGGGCTGGGCGATGCCATCGAAGTGGCGAAGAGCAACTGGATACTGGATTTCAATGGCCGCTCACTGGACAATCCAAACCCTGAACAATGGCGCGTTGGCCAGAATGGTGCCTTTGATGCCCTGAGCGGAGCCACCATCACCAGCCGCGCCGTCGTGGATGCCGTCAAACGCGGGCTTACATTCACGGCCGCGCATCACGACCGTCTGTTCAACAGCGAAGGCGGGGAAACGGGAGCCGGAACACCATGAGTACAGGTGCCAACCAGATCATCCGAGACGGCCTCTGGCACAACAACCCGGCGCTGGTGCAGTTGCTGGGCCTGTGCCCTCTGCTGGCGGTCACCAACACGGTGGTCAATGCCATTGGCCTGGGCCTGGCCACGCTGATGGTGGTCACCGGCTCCAACATGGCGGTGTCGCTTATCCGCAACCGGGTAACCGACTCCATGCGCCTGCCCGCCTTCGTGATGATCATCGCCGCCCTGGTGACCTGTACCGAGCTGATCATGCAGGCCTATGCCTATCGGCTCTACCAGATCCTGGGCATCTTCATTCCCCTTATCGTCACCAACTGCGCCATCCTGGGCCGAGCCGAGGCCTTCGCCAGCCGTAACCCCCTGCCCAAGGCAACCCTGGATGGCCTGATGACCGGACTCGGGTTTCTCGCCGTCCTGGTGCTCCTGGGGGGAATGCGCGAACTGGTGGGCTACGGCACGCTTCTGGCGGACGCCCACCTGCTCTTCGGCGAGGCCGCCCGGGGCTGGACACTGACGGTCTTCCCGGACTACCGGCAGGCGCTGATCGCCGTTCTTCCCCCCGGTGCCTTCATCGGCCTGGGCCTGATCATCGCACTCCGGAACCGCATCGATCACCATATCCAGCAACAGCAGCAGGCCCGCCAGGCGCCCGTGGAAAGCGGGCACAAGCGGGTCCGCGTAACGGGGACATTCTCATGAACGACGCCAAGCGTGAAGCCATCTTCGCCCGCCTTAAGGAAGCCAACCCCGCGCCCACCACGGAGCTGAACTTCAGCTCCCCGTTTGAGCTGCTGGTGGCCGTAACGCTTTCCGCCCAGGCCACTGACGTAGGCGTTAACAAGGCAACGGCGAAACTGTTCCCCGACGCCAACACGCCGGAGGCGATCCTGGAACTGGGGGAAGAGGGCCTGAAGGAGTACATCAAGACCATCGGGCTCTACAACAGCAAGGCCACGAACATCATCAAGGCCTGCCGGATGCTGGTTGATAAGCACGATTCGCAGGTACCACAGACCCGCAAGGAATTGGAAGCGTTACCGGGCGTCGGCCGCAAGACCGCCAATGTGATCCTGAACACCGCGTTTGATCAGCCCACCATGGCGGTGGACACGCACATCTATCGGGTGGCGAACCGGACCGGCATCGCGCCCGGCAAAAACGTTCGGGAAGTGGAAGACAGGCTGATGAAACGCGTCCCGAAGGCGTACCTCAAGGACGCGCATCACTGGCTGATCCTCCATGGCCGCTACACCTGCCTGGCGCGGAAGCCACGCTGCGGCAGCTGCGTCATCGAGGATCTGTGCGAGTACAAGGAGAAAACGGTCGACTGAGACCGTTTTACTCGCCGCCCATCATGGCCGTTTTCACGCTTTCCTGGGCCGGAACCTCGCCAAGCCAGATGCCGAAGACAGCCTTCTTGAAATCCATGCCGCCGTCCACTGTGCCGATGCGGTCACCATTCTTGAAACCAACAATCCCTTCTTCGGGGATATAGGTGATCTTGAACTGGTCGCCTTCCTTGATCTCTTCCTCGAACAGGCTCATGAACGCATCAATATCGTCCTGGATCGGCTCCATGTTGCCACCGGTGGCATTGTTGAAGCCTTCCATGGTCGCTTCGGTCATGTTCTCGCTGTTGATCATGCCCGAGATGATGTCCAGCTGGATCGCCATGGGCTGATCCGCCTCAACAATCGCCTGGGCGCTGTCGAATGCCTGCGGCAGGTAGAGTGACCCCACATACAGGCTCATGAACCACTTGGAGCGCACGCCAGCACCATTCAGGCTGAGTTCGTTATCGGCAACCTTGATGGTCCCCGGCAGCTCAACGCCCTCAACGGTCATCTCCTGAGCCTGGGCCGTCATCGCTAAGGCGCACAGCAGCGCAAACGCGAAGGTCAGCATCTGTTTCATGAACACGTCCTCTTGTTGTATCGGTTTTCAGATGGTGCCCGGAGTCTACCATCGCGGATAGCCTCCAAATGCCCATCAGTTCTCAACGCGTTGGCATTTTTGGCCATCGGGGAACGGCCCGCAATGACCCACACGCGCTCCTTCCCCGTCCGTGGGGCAAGGACGCGCATTCAATCGCCAGGGCTCGGCGCTGTCTTCTCCGCGAACCAGCGGTACAGCGCTGGTATCACCACCAGGGTCAGCAGCGTGGACGTCAACAGGCCACCCACCACCACTGTGGCCAGCGGGCGCTGGACGCCGCTGCCGGTGCCTGTGGCCACCAGCAGCGGCAGCAGCCCCAGGGAGGTGGTCAGCGCCGTCATCAGAACCGGCCGCACCCGCAGGCAGGCCCCCTGTATTGAGGCCTCATCCAGGTTCATCCCCTCGCGTACCAGCTGATTCAGGTAGGTGACCAGTACCATGCCGTTCTCCAGCGCAATGCCGAAAAGGGCAATGAATCCCACCGATGCGGGGACCGACAGGTTCTGGCCGGAAACCCAGAGCGCGGCGACACCACCCACCAGTGCCAACGGGATGTTGAGCAGGATCAGCAGGGTGCTGCGCACCGACCGGAAGCTGATGTAGAGCATCAGGCAGATCAGGGCGAGCGTCACCGGGATCACGATCGCGAAGCGCGCATTGGCCTTCTGCTGCAGCTCATACTGGCCGCCCCACTCGAGCAGATAGCCCGCAGGCAGTTCCACCTGGTCACCGATCGCCTCACGGCCGGCTTCCACGAAGCTGCCGATGTCCCGACCCTCCACGTTGGCCTGTACCGTAATGTAGCGCTGGGCGTTTTCACGACTGATCTGGCGCGGGCCGGTGATCTTCTCCAGTTCCGCCAGCTGGCTCAGGGGCACCTCGGCGCCACCAGGGGCCTCGATCAGGATATTGCTCATCGCCTCCAGGTCCTTCCGGTCCTGTTCCTGGTAGCGGACATAGACATCGAAGCGCCGTACCCCCTCGAAGATCTGCCCCGCCGCAGTTCCGCCGACGGCATTACGGATGCGCTTCTGCACACGCTCCATGCTGATGCCATAGCGCGCCAGGGCATCCCGGTCCGGCCGGATACGCACCTGCGGAGCGCCAATCACCTGATCCGCCCGGACATCGGCGGCGCCCGGCACCTGCCGTAATACCGCGGCGATTTCATCCGCCTTCTGCTTCAGGGTATCCAGATCATCCCCGTACAGTTTGACGGCCAGCTCGGACTTCACACCGCCCACCAGTTCATCCACGGAAAGCTGGATCGGCTGGGTCATGTTGGTCATGATGCCGGGCATACCGTCCAGCTTCTCCCGGATGGCCTGCTCGATCCCCGCCTGGGACTCATAGCCGTGTTTCTCCCACTGCGACCGGGGCTCCAGTACGACCAGTGAGTGCACAGTGTTGATGGGGTCGGCGTGGGCCCCCACCTCGCCACGCCCCACCCGGCTGACGACCTTCTTCACCCCGGGCACACTGAGCATCCGTTTCTCCGCCAGCATGGTGTTGCGTTTCGACTCACTGAGTGAAATGGAAGGCGCCATGGTCAGGTTCACAATCAGATCCCCCTCGTCCATCCGCGGCGCGAACTCCGAGCCCAGCTGAGGGAACAGTGCCGCCCCTGCGCCAAGAAGGCCCACGGCAAGCAGCACCGCCAGGGAACGCCGGGCAATGAAGAAACGCAGCAGAGGGCGATAGAGCACCAGGATCCACTGGACAACCAGGGATTCACGCCGGTAGCCATGATCTTCCGACTCCCTGGCAATCGGCCTGGACGGGACAAGACGGTGCCACCAGCGTTCTGGCCCATCACCGGCATCCGCCTTCGGCCGGCGCATCATCAAGCTGCCCAGTACCGGCGTCATGAACAGCGCATAGGCCAGCGAACCAACCATGCCCAATGCCACTGTGTAGGCCAGGGGCCGGAACGTTTTGCCCGCCACGCCGGTCAGCGTGAACAACGGCAGGAAGACGATGATGATGATCGCAATGGCGAACAGAATGGGCGCGGCCACCTCGCGGCATGCCCGGGCCACGACCTGCAGTCGGGGTTCGTAGCTTTCCGCCTCATGCAGGTGGCGGTCGATGTTCTCGACCATCACGATGGTGCCGTCCACCATCAGTCCAATGGCGATGGCCAACCCACCCAGACTCATCAGGTTCGCGGAAAGTTCAAACCAGTACATCCCGACGACCGCGAAAAGCACCGAGAATGGAATGGCCGCTGCCACCACCACGCTGGGCCGGAAACCACCCATGAATACAAACAGCACCAGCACCACCAGCACGATCCCCTGGAAGAGTGCATCCGAGACCGTATCCACGGCGTTCTGGACCAGGGTCTTCTGCTCGTAGTAGGGCACGATCTTCACGCCCTCGGGCAG
>ENA-ORDC01000107-ORDC01000107.1-marine-metagenome-genome-assembly--contig:-NODE-107-length-92425-cov-7.379618_pt1 | contig 92425 bp, 89 predicted proteins | sample MGYA00237783_ERZ508515 | MGnify/ENA primary metagenome ERZ508515 (study PRJEB26186, sample SAMN06268792) | marine metagenome | isolation source: Eden Landing Ponds, San Francisco, CA, USA | place...
CGGCCCACGACACGGCGTTGCCGAGCACCCGCCGCACCTCCGGCTGGCGGTAGATGGGGTACGTCTCGTGGCCGGGTCGGAAGTAGAACACCCGGCCCCGCCCGCGCTCGTAACAACAACCCGAGCGGAACACCTCGCCGCCCTCGAACCACGAGCAGAACACCAGCGCGTCGGGGGCCGGCACGTCGAAGCGCTCCCCGTACATCTCGGTCTCGGGGACGACGAACGACTCGTCGAGGCCCGCCGCGATCGGGTGCCCTGGCTCGACGACCCAGACGCGCTCGCGACCGCCGTCCTCGCGCCACTTCAGCGAGCAGGAGGTGCCCATCAGCCGGCGGAACGGCTTCGAGTAGTGCGCCGAGTGGAGGGCGAGCAGGCCCATGCCGTCGAGCACCCGGTCGACCACCCGTTCGACGGCCTCGTCGCGCACCTCGTCGTGGGCGCGGTGGCCCCACCAGACCAGCACGTCGGTTCGGTCGAGCACCTCGGGCGCGAGTCCCTGCTCCGGGTCGTCGAGGGTCGCCGTCTCGACGTCGAACCCCCGGTCGTCGGCTTCCAGCCCCTCGGCGACGGCCGCGTGGATGCCGTCGGGGTACACGTCTGCCACGGCGGGGTCGTCGCGCTCCTCGCGAAACTCGTTCCAGACGGTCACGTGCGTCATGCGTTCACAGTCGGTCGCGTGGCGCAAGTCGGTTCCGGCAGCGCCGGGGGTCCCGCCGGCGGTTCGGCCGGCGGTCACCACAGCAGCCCGCCGGCGGTTCGGCCGGCGGTCACCACAGCAGCCCGTCGGCGGCGTCGCCGACGGTCCCGGGGCCGCCGGGGACGCGGACCCGCCCGTTCTCGACCGGCGCGGGGTCCGCGAGCAGGTCCTCGTCGAGCAGGCCACCGGTCGCCAGCCCACAGGGGGCGACGTCGGGGATCGCCGCCGCGACGTGGACGGCCGCCGCCCGGGCGAGCGCGCCGTCGATCGTGGTGGTCACGACCGGCTCGACGCCGCGTGCTCGGAGTGTCGCCGCGACGCGCGCCGCGGTCCCCGGCCCGCCGAGCGCCATCGGTTTGCAGATGGCGGCGTCGGCGGCACCCGCGTCGAGGACCGCGTCGACGCCCGCGGTCGCCAGCGACTCGTCGACGGCGATCCCGACGCCCCGCCCGCGGAGCGCGGCCAGGCCGTCGAGGTCGGCCGCCGGGAGGGGCTGTTCGACGTAGTCGATCCCCAGTCCCCCCAGCGCGTCGACGGCGCGGCCGGCGGTCTCGCGGTCCCACGCCCCGTTCGCGTCGAGTCGGACGGCGACGTCGTCCCCGACCGACTCCCCGACGGCGCGCACGCGGTCGAGATCGGCGGCGAGGGGCCGGGCGCCGACCTTCACCTTCAGGCACTCGAACCCGGCTTCGACGGCCGCCTCCGCCGCCGCGACGGTCTCGGCCGCGTCGCCGTCGCCCACGGTCGCGTTGACGGGCACGCGCTCCGGCGGGTCGTGATCCGGGAAGTGTTCGGCCGCGAGCAGCGCGGCCAGCCGTTTCCCGGCGCGCCTTGCGGCCCGGTCGAGCGCGGCCTGCTGGAGGCCGTGGGCCGCGGCGGGCAGCCCGTCGAGACCGGCGGGCGGGCGGTCGGCGGGGACTCGGTCACCCCTGACGGCGTCGTCGGGGATCGACGCCAGCGCCCGCCGGCACGCGTCGAGGGACTCGGTCCATCCCGGCAGCGGCGTCGCCTCCCCGACGCCGCGGGCCGGGTCGGCGGCGGACGCGGCGTCGGGCGAGTTGCCGCCGGCCCCGGGGTCGAGGGGGTCGCCGCCGGCGTCGTCGTCCGCGACGCCGACGAGGATCCCCTCCCGCGAGGTGATCTCCCCTCGACTCGTCGACAGCGGACGGGCGAGCGACAGCGCGAAGGGACGGGTCCGGTAGGGCATCGGTGCGTCGTCTCCCGCTCTCACACCGCCAGCCCGATGGCGAAGGTGAGCGCGTAGGCGGCGTGGAGCTTCCCGGTTCGTTCGAGCGCGGGGTTCAGCGCCGCCCCCTCCGTCTCGGTGAGGATCGTCCGCGTGAGGCCCGCGGCGTACGGGATCGTCCCGAGCGGGAGCAGGACCGTCGGCGAGAAGCCGAGACCGAGGACCATCGCGGGCGGGACGAGGTAGGCGATCGCGAGCATGACCAGGAACTCCGCGCGGGCGAAGCCGTAGCCGAAGCGGACCGCCAGCGTGCGCTTGCCGGTGGTGGCGTCCTCCTCGCGGTCGCGGACGTTGTTCACGACGAGGATGTCCGTGGCGATGGCGGCGACCGGGAGCGAGGCGAGCAGGGCGCCGGCGGTCACGGTTCCGGACGGGATCCCGAGCGGGAAGGGCGCGGCGAGGACCGCGGCGGCCTGGACGTAGTAGGTGCCCGCGACGGCGACGAGGCCGAAGAAGACGAAGACGAACAGGTCGCCGAGACCGTGGTAGCCCAGCGGGTAGGGGCCGCCGGTGTAGGCGATGCCCGAGGCGACCGAGAGGAGGCCGACCACGAGGATGGGGACGCCGCCGACGTAGACGAGGTAGGTGCCGACGGCGACCGCCGCGAGGAAGGTGAGCCACATGGCGCGCTTGACCGCGTCGGGGTCGATCAGGCCGCCCGCCGTGACCCGGGTGAACCCCTCGCGCTCTGCGGTGTCGGCGCCCTGGACGGCGTCGTAGTAGTCGTTGGCGAAGTTGGTGCCGATCTGGATCAGCACCGCCCCGAGGAGCGCCGCGAGCGCCGGGAGCGCCGCGAACACCCCGTCGTGGAGCGCCAGCCCCGTGCCGACGACGACCGGGGCGGTCGCCGCCGGCAGCGTCTGCGGCCGGGCGGCCATCACCCACGCCCGCCGCCGGGAGACGTCGTGTGCACTCATCACCCTCCCTCACGGGGGAGCGACCCTAAAAGGTCGGCGGTGTCTCCGCCAGGGCGCGCCGCGGCCCATCCAGTCGCGCCCGCTCCGCGGGATTCGACGCACCGCTTTTCCCTCTCGGGGTGGTACTTTCTGTCATGGGTGTGCACGATTCTATCGAGATGGACGAGGAGGAACTGACCGGGTTTCTGGCGCGCGGCGGGACGGGGGTCCTGTCGTTCTCCACGGAACTCGAGGAACCGCCGTACTCGCTGCCGGTGTCGTACGGCTACGACGAACTGCAGGGGCAGTTCTACTTCCGGCTGGCGTTCCCCGCCGACAGCGGCAAGGACGGGGTGTTCGAGAACCCGGTGTCCTTTGTCACCCACGGGCAGACGAACGACGGGTGGCAGAGCGCCGTCGCGACCGGCACCCTCGAAGAGATCTCGGACATGGAGTACGACACGAGCGCAGTCCAGGGGATGTGGACGGTCGAGATCCCCCTGGTCGACATCTTCGAGCGCCCGACGCGGGAGGTGACGTTCCGCTACTTCCGGCTCGAACCCGACGAGCTCTCGGGGCGGAAGGAGGCCGAACCGACCAGCAACGGGCAGTAGCGCCGCGACGGGTCCGGGCACCGGCGGGGGCGTCCGCTCGGGCCGCGTTCAGGGCGGGCAATCCGGCTCAGTAGTGCCAGGGGAACCGGTCGAACTCGGGGTCGCGCTTCTCCAGGAAGGCGTCCCGGCCCTCCTTCGCCTCCTCGGTCGTGTACGCGAGTCGGGTCGCTTCTCCCGAGAAGACCTGCTGACCGACCAGGCCGTCGTCGGCGAGGTTGAAGGCGTACTTGAGCATCCGGATGGCCGTCGGGGACTTGCTCGTGATCTCGTCGGCCCACTCCAGGGCCACGTCCTCCAACTCCGCGTGCGGGATCGCCTCGTTGACCATGCCCATGTCCGCGGCCTCCGCGGCCGAGTAGGTCTTTCCCCGGAAGAACACTTCTCTCGCTTTCTTCTGGCCGATCTGTTTGGCGAGGTACGCCGACCCGAACCCGCCGTCGAAGGAGGCCACGTCCGGGTCCGTCTGGAGGAACTTCGCGTGCTCCTCGGAGGCGAGCGTCAGGTCGCAGATCACGTGTAGCGAGTGGCCGCCGCCGACGGCCCACCCCGGCACCACGGCGATGACGGGCTTGGGCATGAACCGGATGAGCCGCTGGACTTCGAGTATGTGCAGGCGGCCGGCTTTCGCCTTCTGCACGGTGGGATCGTCGTCCTCGCTCGCCTCGTCGTCGCCGCGGTACTCGTAGCCCGACCCGCCCCGGACCGACTGGTCGCCGCCCGAGCAGAAGGCCCACCCGCCGTCCGACTCGGAGGGGCCGTTCCCGGTCAGAAGCACGCAGCCCACGTCGGCCTGCTTGCGGGCGTGATCGAGCGCCGCGTACAGTTCGTCGACCGTCCCCGGGCGGAAGGCGTTCCGGACCTCGGGGCGGTCGAAGGCGATCCGGACGGCGGCGACGTCCCGGGCGCGGTGGTAGGTGACGTCGTCGAAGTCGGTCGTGACGACCTCCCAGCGGTCGGGATCGAAGATGTCCGAGACCATGGACGAACGGGGGGTGGCGCCCGCAAAAAGATTCCTCACTCAACCAGGCGGTCGACGCTCACTCCGCCAGGCGGTCGATCACCTGTTCCCGCAGTCGCTCCCGGGTCCGGTGGCTCGCCTCCGCCTCGGTCTCGACCTCGATCACGCGGCTCCCGGGGGCCGTGACCGCCTCGTCGTAGGCGTCCGCGAAGTCGTCGGGGGCGACGCGGTCGAACGTCAGGTCGTAGAGGTCGCCCGTCGCCGAGAAGTCGAGCCCGTGGGGCGTCTTGAACTGGGCCGTGAAGGGCGGATCGAAGTCCTCGATGGGGAGCATGTGGAAGATGCCGCCGCCGTCGTTGTTGACGAGGACGACCGTGGCGTCGACCTCGGCGCGGCCGAGGGCGAGCAGGCCGTTCATGTCGTGGTAGTACGCGAGGTCGCCGAGCACGAGCGTCAGGTGGTCGGTCGTGGCCGATCCCGCCCCGAGCGCCGTCGAGACGATGCCGTCGACGCCCGAGGCGCCGCGGTTCCCGAGGACCGTCCGCGCGGCCGTCGAGGGCCGGGCGAAGCGATCCAGGTCGCGAACCGGCATCGAGTTGGAGACGAACAGCGTCGACGGCTCGGGGGCACGGGCGGCGACCGCCGCCAGGAGGCGACCCTCGCAGAAGCCGTCGCTCCCGTCGAGGACGTCCCAGTGGGCGGCCTCGGCTGCCTCCCACCGCTCGCGCCAGGCGTCAGCGCCGCCGGTTCCCTCGGCGCGGATCACCTGCGAGAGCCGCCAGGCGAGCGTCGAGGGGTCCGCGACGACGAGATCCGTCGCCGTGAACTCGGCCTCGCGCCAGCCCGCAGCCGGGTCGACGACGAACTGGCGGGCGTCGACCCGCGCGAGGTACTGCCGGAGGGCTTTGGACGTCGGCGAGGCGCCGAGGCGGAGGACCACCTCGGGGTCGGGCCAGCCGTCGGTGACCCGCGGGTCGAGGTAGGCGTCGTAGCCGCCGAGCGTCGTCGTGGTCCGGACGTGCCCGCCGAACCGGAGCCCCGAGAGCGGGTCGGCGAGGATCGGGAACCCCGTGGCGTGGGCGAGGCCGGCGACCGCGTCGGCGTCGACGCCCGGCGGGTCGGCGGGGCCGGCGACGATGAACCCCCGGTCGGCCGACAGGGACTCGGCGAGCGTCCGCAGGCGGCCGTCGTCGAGCTCCGGCACCCCGGGCGTCGTCTCGACGTAGGCGCCCTCGCGCCCCGCGCTGGCCGCCCGCGGGAGGTCGGCCGGGACGTCGCCCTCGACGGGCGTCGGTTCGAGGGGCTTCCGGAAGGGGACGTTGAGGTGGACCGGGCCCGCCGGCGTGCCCGTCGCCTGCGCGAGCGCGCGGGCCGCGGTCGTCCGGAGCGAGCGAAGCTTTCGATCACTGGCCTCCGGTTCGGGCAGGTCGCGGTACCACCTGACGGCGTCGCCGTAGAGCTTCTCCTGGTCGACGGTCTGGTTGGCCCCCGAGTCGCGGAGCTCCGGGGGGCGATCCGCGGTGAGACAGAGCAGCGGGACCCGGGCGCGGTCGGCCTCGATCACCGCGGGGTGGTAGTTCGCGGCGGCGGTCCCGGAGGTGCAGACCAGCGGCGTCACCGTGCCCGTCCGGCGGGCGCGGCCGAGCGCGAAGAACGCCGACGAGCGCTCGTCGAGGTGGGAGAAGACGCGCACGTCGTCGTGTTCGGCGAAGGCGACCGTCAGCGGCGTCGACCGGCTGCCAGGGCTGACGCAGACGGCGTCGACGCCGCCGGCGACGAGTTCGTCGACGAGCGCCCCCGCCCAGAGCGCGTTCCGGTTCGGTGCGGTCATCGACCGCCCGTTCGACAGCCCCGGCCAATACTCCTGCGGCTTTCCGCCGTCGTCCGGCGCCGCGTCCGGGCCGTCAGCAACTCGTCGAGCCGACAGTCGCTCAGCGCGTTCGCCTGTCGATCAGCCGGGTGAGCACGGAGGCGGCGGTCCCGGCTCCGGGCAGGCGAGCCGAGACGACGGCCGCGCCGAGGAGCATCGCGCCGCGCTTGTGTCGCCCGCGGTAAAACGCCAGTCCCGCGTCGATCACCGTCGAGACGATGCTGAGCTTGCCCAGCGCCGACAGGTTGTTTTTGGCCATGGGTACTCGGCCGGATCAAGGCCGTCCACGCGCAAGTAGTGCCGGCTTGCGAGCGAGCGCGTCGACGCCGATCCCGACCCGCCGCGAGCCTCGGCCGGATCGGTCACTCGCGGACCGGGGCGAGTCCCTTCCGCCAGCCCAGGGCGAGTTCGATCCCGAACCAGACGACGAGCCACAGCAGGACGAGCGTGAACACCAGTGCCGTCGACGACAGCACGTGGAGCGGTCGCGTCAGCGTGACCAGCTCCGCGTAGAACAGGCCCACGACTGCCCCCATCACGACGAGTCCCATCCCGCACCCCACGGCGTGTGCGACCATCCCGACCCCCGTGTCACCGTCGGCGGCGTTCCCCAGCCCCGTCCCGCCCCCCCATCCGCCGTTCTGTGGTATGTTCATTCATGTCACACCAAGAGGGAGGATACGGGGCGAGAGGTGATAAAATTTGCCGCTTTCTGCCGCCAGTACCACGGCGCCGTTTCGGCCTCGCGGTCGGGACCGGTCCGCCCCGACGACAGCCGTTAAGCGCCGGCCGCCCGCAGGGCGACCATGGACGACGACGAACTCGTCGAGCGGGCGCGCGACGCGGCGGCCGACGCCTACTGTCCGTACTCCGAGTACACCGTGGGGGCGGCCCTGCTGACCGCGGACGGCGCCGTCTACACGGGGTGCAACGTCGAGAACGCGAACTACAGCAACAGCCTCCACGCCGAGGAACTGGCCCTGGGGGCGGCGGTCGCCGACGGCCACCGCGAGTTCGAGCGGATCGCCGTCTCCTCGGGCGCCCGCGACGGCGTCACGCCCTGCGGCATGTGCCGCCAGTCGCTCGCGGAGTTCTGCGACGAGTCGTTCGTCGTGGTCTGCGACCTGGGCGACGACGCCGCGACCTACGCGCTCGGCGAGTTGCTGCCGAACACCATCTCCCGCGACACGCTCACCGCCGCACGGGACGCCCGCGGGGTGGGCGAGCCGTCGGGGGAGGGCGACTCGCCGGGAGCGTAGCGACTCGCGTCCCCGGTGCCGACCGATCCACCGACGCCGACCGATCCACCGACGCCGACCGATCCACCGACGCCGACCGGTTCCGCCGGCGGGCTTTAGTGGCGGCGCGCCGAGGGGCGGCGTATGCCCGGCGACAGCGAGGATCCCAACGCGGACGTGCAGTATCACCTGGAGGTCGCCGCGGGCGACGTGGCCGACGCCGTGTTGCTCCCCGGCGACACGGAGCGGGTCGAGACGATCACCGACCTCTGGGACGACCACGAGACCGTCGCCAGCCACCGGGAGTACCGCACGGCGACCGGGCGCTACGAGGGGACGCCCGTCTCGGTCACCTCGACGGGGATCGGGTCGCCCTCGGCGGCCATCGCGGTCGAGGAACTCGCGCGCGTCGGCGTCGACACCTTCCTCCGGGTCGGCTCCTGCGGGGCGATCCAGCCGGGGATGGCCGTCGGCGACCTCGTGATCACCTCGGGGGCGGTTCGCCAGGAGGGGACGAGCGACGAGTACGTCCGCGAGGACTACCCCGCGGTCGCGGACCACGAGGTCGTCGCCGCGCTCGTCGCCGCCGCCGAGCGCCTCGGCTACGACTACCACGTCGGCCTGACGATGAGCGCCGACTCCTTCTACGCCGGGCAGGGCCGTGACGGCTTCGGCGGCTTCCGCGCCGCCGGCAGCGACTCGCTCGTCGACGACCTCCGGGAGGCGAACGTGCAGAACATCGAGATGGAGGCCGCCGCCATCCTGACGCTCGCCAACCTCTACGGCCTCCGCGCCGGGGCCGTCTGCACCGTCTACGCCAACCGGGTCACCGGGGAGTTCGAGACGGTCGGGGAGGCGCGGGCGGCCCGCTGTGCGAGCCTCGCGGTGAAACTCCTGGCACGTATGGACGAGCGAAAGCGCGAGGCGGGCGCCGACGTCTGGCACGCCGGACTCTCGCTCGACTGACCGCCCGCTTTTTCGCCACCGAGCGGCCCCGCCCGGCCGACCCGACGGCCACGTCCCGGTTGACCCGGCGGCCGCGTCCCGATCGACCGAGCGCCGCGACGGGAGCGCGGTCGGCTCTCGCACTCACCCCCTCGGTCGGTCCCAACCGTCGCATACCCCGGTCGGTCCCAACCGTCGCCTACTCCAGTCGATCCTCCTTGCCGTCCGACACGGTGCGATCTGTGAACGGGTATCACCCGGCGAAATTTACCAGACGGGGACGAACCAACGCTCATTTATCGGAGGATCGCGGACGGCGAGACATGACTGACGTCGTCGTCCTCGGCGCGGGCTACGCCGGGACCGGGGCTGTCAAACGCCTCGAGAAGGAGCTGCCGAGCGGGGCCAATCTGACCTGGATCTCCGAACACGACTACCACCTCGTCCTCCACGAGGTACACCGGGTCATCAGCGACCCCGAGGTCGAGTCCAAGGTCGCGATTCCGGTCACCGAGATCAAGAAGTCGTCGACGCAGTTCGTCGAGGGACGCGTTTCGAACGTCGACGTCGACGACCGCGTCGTCTCGCTCGACGACGGCGCCGAGTACGACTACGACTACCTGCTGGTCGCCCTCGGGTCGGCGACGGCCTTCTACGGCATCGACGGCCTCGCCGAGCACTCCCTGACGCTGAAGGGCTTAGACGACGCCCACGGCATCCGCGAGGCGACCCTGGAGGCGGCCGCGGACGCCACCCGGAACGATCCCGCGCAGGTGATCGTCGGCGGCGCCGGCCTCTCGGGCATCCAGGCCTGCGGCGAACTCGCGGAACTCCGCGACGACCGAAACCTCCCGATCGACATCTCGCTCGTCGAGGGGTTAGACGAGATCTTCCCGGGCAACGACCCCGAACTCCAGGGCGCGCTCCGCAAGCGCCTGCTCGCCGCCGACGTCGACATCCTGACCGGCGAGTTCATCTCCCGGGTCGACGACGACACCGTCTACGTCGGCGGCGGCGAGGACGCCGACCCCGAGGAGCTTTCCTACGACGTGCTCATCTGGACCGGCGGCATCACCGGCCAGGAGGAGGTCGCCGACGCCGACGTCGACAAGGACGAGCGCTCGAACCGCATCCACGCCGAGGCCGACTTCCAGACCAGCGACGAGCGCGTGTTCGCCCTCGGCGACTCCGCGCTGATCGAGCAGGGTCCCGAGGACATCGCCCCGCCGACCGCCCAGGCCGCCTGGCAGGCCGCCGACGTCGCCGGCGAGAACGTCGCCCGCGCGATCCGCGGCCAGCCCCTGAAGACCTGGACCCACAAGGACAAGGGGACGGTCGTCTCCGTCGGCGAGGACGCCGTCGCCCACGACGTGACGGGCATCCCGATCAACACCTTCGGCGGCCCCGTCGCCCAGGTGCTCAAGAAGGGCATCGCGGCGCGCTGGATCGCCGACGCCGCCTCCGTCGGCCGGGCGATCGACGCCTGGTCGGACATGTAAGCGCCAACTCTCGCGCCTTCGTTTTCGCGGTCTCTCTCGTCTCTCGTCCGCCGCGCCCCGTCAGTGACGCGTCTCCAGGGTTGGTTCGAGGCTCGCTACCGCCGCTCGATCGTGGCGATCCAGAGAACGCGTCCGGCGCGTTACTTCTTCTCGGGCGGTTCCGAGGGAGCGACCATCTTGTCGATGCTGAGGATCAGGATGTTCGCCGTGTCGTCCTTGCCGTCGACCCGGCCCTCGATGAGGAGCTTCGACAGCGGCGTCGGCCCGACCTTGACGGTGTCGCCCTCGTGGAAGTCGCGTACCGACCCCTGGAGGTGGATCTCGGCGCGGCAGAGCTCGGGGTGGTGGACGCTGGAGAGGTCGATCTCGTCGACGTTGGCGCCCTCGACGCGCTCGCCCTCGTGGTAGAGGGGGACGTCTGCGGGTTCGTCCATCGTCTGGATGTCGAGGGCCTCGTAGGCGTTCGCTGTCGGCTTGTAGCCGCCCTTCGGGCCGGGGACGCCCTCGACGAGCTGGAGCGCCTTCAGGCTCTGCATCTGGTTGCGGATCGTCCCGGGGTTGCGGTCGACCTCGTCGGCGATATCCTCCCCCTTGACGGCGTCTTCGCGCTCGCGGTAGAGGTTGATCAGGGCCGTCAGAATCGTCTTCTGACTGGACGTCAGTTCGATCGATGACATAGCGAGTAATTCGCGGGTCGCGTCCTTAAATTCGATGGATGTTCACGGTCGAGAGGGGACGAGCGTCGACCAAAACTGGCAGACGCCTTAGGATTCGTTCGCCGACCCGGACGTCTCACCGCCGGACCGGTCCCCTGCCGCCGGATCGGCCATCCCGCCGCCGGACCTAAGCGCTCCCCGGCCGTCCGATCGCGCATGCGAACCGTTCGTATCCTCGGCGCGCCGACCGACTACGGCGCCGCTCGGCGCGGCGTCGACATGGGTCCCTCGGCGATCCGGTACGCCGGACTGGCCGAGCACCTGGGCCGCGCGGACGTCGACTGCGAGGACGGGGGCGACCTCCCGGTGGCGCGCGTCGAAGAGCGCGACGCCGACGCCGACCTGCTCCCGGGGCGGGCCAAGTACGTTCGGGAGGTCCGGGACGTCGCCGGGCGACTCGCCGACCGCGTCGAGTCGACCCTTGACGCGGGGGCGACCCCGCTCGTGCTCGGCGGCGACCACTCCGTCGCCATCGGGTCGCTCGTCGGCACCTCGCGCGACGCGGACGTGGGCGTCCTCTGGTTCGACGCCCACGGCGACTTCAACACCCCGGAGACCACCCCCAGCGGCAACGTCCACGGCATGTCCCTCGCCGCCGCGCTCGGCCTCGGCGCGTTCGCGGACCTCGACTGGGCGACCGCGCCCGGCCTCGACCCCGAGAACGTGGTCCTGATCGGCCTGCGCGATCTCGACCCCGGCGAGCGCGAGGCGATCCGGGAGTCGCCGGTCACCGCCTTCACCATGACCGACGTCGACCGGCGGGGGATCACCGAGGTGCTGGCGGCGGCCGTTGAGACGGCCACCGACGGGGTCGACGACGTCCACGTGAGCCTCGACCTCGACTGGCTCGATCCGACCGTCGCCCCCGGGGTGGGGACCCCCGTCCGCGGCGGCGTGACCTACCGCGAGGCCCACGCGGCGATGGAGACCGTCGCCCGCGAGGTGCCCCTCCGGTCGCTCGAACTCGTCGAGGTGAACCCGATCCTCGACCGCCGCAACGAGACCGCCGAACTCGCCGTCGAACTCGCGGCCAGCGCCTTCGGCAAGCAGATCCTTTAGTTCGAGGGCCGGTGACTCGGCCGGCCGACTCAGTGCTCGACCGAGCGGAACAGGTCCAGGGTGTCCGACTCGGCGCCGGACAGTTCTGTCGGGAACGTCGCCGACGCGATCACGTAGTCTTCGTCGTGGGCGACTTTCGTCAGGAGGATTCGGACCTTACTGGAGCGCTGTTCGGTCGTTCCGCGGTAGTAGGTGACCGTCGCCGTCTTCCCGAGCATCTGGATTTCGGTCTCCTTCTGCTTCGACGCCTCCTGTACCGATCCGATCTGGCGGAGCGCCATCTCGATCAGTCGCTGGTTTCCGAGGTGGCCGGCGGGGTTGATGCTCTGGCCCGCGACCGACGCCTGCGGCGTCGACAACAGCGACGCGAACGCCAGGGGGGCGCCCTCGTAGTCCGCCTGGTACGTGATGACGTGGCTGTTCATCGTCACCTCGACGTCCTGGCCCCCCACGGAGACCGACTCGTTGAACGTCGGACTGTTCTCGTTGGCCTTCGACCACTGGGTCTCCGCCAGCGTCGACGCCGGGACCGACGCCCGGTCGGCGGCAAAGGAGTACGACCCCTTCGTGGCGCTACAGCCGGCGAGGGGCAGGGCGGCGAGCGATACCGCGGCGAGGACCTCTCGGCGCGAATGCATCGCGTCGGACTACGCGATCCACCGAAATACGTAATCGCTCGTTAATGTAAGTTTAATCGACACGAACGGCCGGGGAGCGGTCGAGGGTGATGCGTGCGTGTCCTGGGCCGCCGTCAGGCCTCGTCGTCGTCCTCGTCCACTGTCAGGACTCGTCGGCGCCGTCCTCGTCGGCCGCCACGGCCTCGCCGGGCACCACCTCGACGTCGGCGACGCTGTCGCCCGCGTCTAAGTCCATCACGATCACGCCCATGGTGTTGCGGCCGACGACCGAGATGTCCTCGACCGGCGTGCGGACGATCTGGCCGTCCTCGCTCATGGCGATCAGATGGTCGCCGGCGGTGACCGCGTTGATCGCACACGACGGTCCGTTGCGGTCGTTCGTCTTGATGTCGATCAGCCCCTTGCCGTTCCGCGACTGGACGCGGTAGGCGCCGATCTTCGTCCGCTTGCCGTACCCGTTGCGGGTCACCGTCAGCAGCCACCGGTGGCGGTCGCCGTCGATGGCGGCGACGCCGGCGACGCGGTCGCCGTCCTGGAGTTTGATCCCGCGGACGCCGCGCGCCGAACGGCCCATCGGGCGGACCTCCTCCTCGTCGAAGCGGATCGTCATCCCGTCCTCGGTGGCGACCACGAGGTCCATCTCGCCCGTGGTGACCTCGACGTCGACGAGTTCGTCGCCGTTCTCCAGGCGGGTGGCGATGATCCCCGTCGAGAGGATGTTGGTGAACTCGCCGACGGCCGTTCGCTTGACGTACCCCTGGCGGGTGACCATCGTCAGGTACCGTTCGACGCCGTCCGCCGCGTCCTCCTCCAGGGCCTCGCAGTCGACGACCGCCGTGAGTTCCTCCTCGTCGTCCAGGTCGAGGAGATTCACCGCCGACTTGCCGCGCGCGGTTCGGGACATCTCCGGGACCTGGTAGGTCTTGAGCTTGTACACCTGCCCCGCGTTGGTGAAACAGAGCAGGTAGTCGTGGGTGCTCGCGACGAACACCGACGACACGCGGTCGCCGTCCTTGAGATCGCTCCCGATGATCCCCTTGCCGCCGCGGTGCTGGGCGCGGAACTGCGAGAGGGGCATCCGCTTGATGTAGTCGTCCTCGGTGTGGACGACCACGACCTGCTCCTCGTCGATGAGGTCCTCGTTCGTGACCTCGCCGTCGTCCTCGACGAACCCCGTCCGGCGCTCGTCGTCGTACTCGGCTTTGATCTCCAGCAGTTCGTCCTCGATGACGCCCAGCAGTTCGGACTCGTTGTCGAGGATCTCGTTCAGGCGGTCGATCCGGTCTTGCACGCTCTCGTACTCGTCCTGGATGGCCTCGGCCTCCATGGAGGTGAGCGAGCCGAGCTGCATCGCGACGATGTGGTCGGCCTGGGCCTCCGAGAAGTCGAAGACGACGTCTCGGTCGAACTCCTCGGGCACCAGCTCGCCCCGTAACGCCGCCTTCGCGTCGTCGCGGCTGGGCGAACTCCGGATGACCTCGACCACGTCGTCGATCCGGTCGAGGGCCTTCAGCCGCCCCTCGAGGATGTGGGCGCGCTCTTCCTTCTCGGCGAGTTCGTGCTCGGAGCGCCGGCGCACCACCTCGCGGCGGTGGTCGAGGTACACCTCCAGGGTCTCCTTGAGGTCGAGCACGCGCGGTTCGCCGTCGACCAGCGCGAGGTTGATGACGCCGAAGGTCGATTCGAGGTGGGCGTCGAGCAGCTGGTTTCGCACCACTTCGGGGTTCGCGCCCCGCTTGAGTTCGACCACGACGCGGATGCCGTCGCGGTCGGACTCGTCGCGGAGGTCCCGGATGCCCTCGATCTTCCCCTCGTTGACGTCGTCGGCGATGCGCTCGATGAGGCGCGCCTTGTTCTCCTGGTAGGGGAGTTCGTTGATGACGATCCGGCCCTCCTCGGGGAGGACGTCGAAGTCGGCGCGCACCCGGACGCGGGCGCGACCGGTCTTGTACGCCTTGAACACGGCGTTGCGGCCGACGATGTTCGCCCCCGTCGGGAAGTCGGGCCCCTTGATCGGCCCCGCCGACCCGTTGCCCTGGCCGTCGCGGGTGTCGACGAGGTCGTCGACGGCGCAGCCCGGATCGTTGATGAGGTGGACCGTCGCGTCGATCACCTCGCCGAGGTTGTGCGGCGGGACGTTCGTCGACATCCCGACCGCGATGCCCGACGAGCCGTTGACGAGCAGGTTGGGGAACGCCGCCGGGAGCACCTCGGGCTCCTGGAGGCGGTCGTCGTAGTTGGACTGGAAGTCGACGGTGTCGCGCTCGATGTCCGCCAGCAGTTCCTCGGCGATGGGCGCCATGCGCGCCTCCGTGTAGCGCATGGCCGCCGGCGGGTCGCCGTCGACGCTCCCGAAGTTCCCCTGGCCGTCGACCAGCGGATAGCGCATCGAGAAGTCCTGGGCCATCCGGGCGAGCGTGTCGTAGATGGCCGAGTCGCCGTGCGGGTGGTAGTCACCCATCGTCTCGCCGACGATGGAGGAGGACTTCCGGTGGGAGGCCCGCGAGGTGACCCCCGCCTCGTGCATCGCGTAGAGGATGCGCCGGTGGACCGGCTTGAGGCCGTCGCGGGCGTCGGGCAGCGCCCGACCCGCGATGACCGACATCGCGTAGTCGATGTACGACTGCTCCATCTCCTGTTCGATCCGGGCGGTCTCGACGCGTGCCGCCGGGACGTTCTCGTTCGGGGGAACGTCCGAACTCATCGCGTCACCTCCGTCCCCGTCGGTCGGCGCTCGCAATCGGCGTCGTCACTCGCAGTCACGCTCGGCGCTCGGTGTCGGTCCGTCATATGTCTACCCACTCCGCGTCGCCGGCGTGCTCCTTGATGAACTGCTTTCGCGGGCCGACGGCGTCGCCCATCAGCACCGAGAACATCCGGTCGGCCGCGGCCGCGTCGTCGATGGTGATCCGCTTTAACACGCGGTTCTCGGGGTTCATCGTCGTCTCCCAGAGCTGTTCGGGGTTCATCTCCCCCAACCCCTTGAACCGCTGGATCTGGTCCGGGTCGCCGTTGCACTTCTCTGCGACGATCCGGTCGCGCTCGGCCTCGGTCATGGCGTCGTAGGTCTCCCCCCGGTACCGGATGCGATAGAGGGGCGGCTTGGCGGCGTAGACGTACCCCGCCTCCAGCAGGGGTTTCATGTGCCGGTAGAACAGCGTCAGGAGGAGCGTCCGGATGTGGGCGCCGTCGACGTCGGCGTCGGTCATCAGGATGATCCGGTGGTAGCGGGCCTCCTCGACGTCGAACTCCTCGCCGACGCCCGCGCCGATGGCGGTGATCAGCGACCGGATCTCGTTGTTCTCCAGGATCCGGTCGAGCCGGTGTTTCTCGACGTTGAGGATCTTCCCCCGGAGCGGGAGGATAGCCTGGAACTTCCGGTCGCGGCCCTGCTTGGCGCTCCCGCCCGCGGAGTCGCCCTCGACGACGAACAGTTCGGACTCCTCGGGGTCCCGCGTCTGGCAGTCAGCCAGCTTCCCGGGCAGGGAGGTGGATTCGAGCGCCGACTTCCGGCGCGTAAGTTCCTCGGCCTTCTTCGCCGCCTTCCTGGCCTTGGCGGCCTCGACGGCCTTGCGGATGATCGTCTGGGCCGTGTCGGGGTGTTCCTCGAAGAAGGTGCCGAGGTTCTCGTGGGTCATCGACTCGACGATCCCCCGAACCTCGCTGTTTCCGAGTTTGGTCTTGGTCTGGCCCTCGAACTGGGGGTCGGGGTGCTTGACCGAGATGACGGCGGTGAGCCCCTCGCGGACGTCCTCGCCCTTCAGCGAGTCGAGGTCGTCGAGCAGGTTCTCGGAGCGGGCGTAGTCGTTGACGATCCGGGTGAGGGCGGTCTTGAACCCGGTGAGGTGTGTCCCGCCCTCCCGGGTGTTGATGTTGTTGGCGAAGGCGTGGATCGAGCCCTGGAGCTCGTCGGTCGCCTGCATCGCCACCTCGACCTCGACGCCCTCCTCCCTGTCCGAAAAGTAGATGACGTCCCCGTGGAGGGCGGTCTTGGTCTCGTTCAGGTACTCGACGAACTCGCGGATGCCGCCGTCGTACAGGAACGTCTCGTGCTCGCCGTCGCGCTCGTCGGTGAGCGCGATCTCGACGCCGGAGTTGAGGAAGGCCAGTTCCCGCAGGCGGTTGGCGAGCGTCGAGAACTCGAAGTCGGTCGTCTCAAAGATGTCGTCGTTGGGCCAGAAGCGGATCGTGGTGCCCGTGTCCTCGTCGGGGTCCAGGTCGCGGACGCGTTCGAGTTCGCCCTTCGGTTCGCCGTGGTCGAAGCGCTGGCGCCAGACGGCGCCGTCGCGCCGGACCTCGGCGACGAGTTCCCCGCTGAGGGCGTTCACCACGCTGACGCCGACGCCGTGGAGGCCTCCGGACACCTGGTAGGACTTGTTGTCGAACTTCCCGCCGGCGTGGAGGACGGTCATGATGACCTCGATGGCCGGCCGGTCGTACTGCTCGTGGGTGTCGACCGGGATGCCGCGCCCGTTGTCGGAGACGCTGACGGAGTCGTCCTCGTGGACGGTCACGTCGATGCGGTCGCAGTACCCCGCGAGCGCCTCGTCGATCGAGTTGTCGACGACCTCGTAGACGAGGTGGTGGAGGCCACGGACGTCCGTGGATCCGATGTACATCGCCGGGCGTTTCTGAACGGCTTGAAGACCTTCGAGGACCTGAATCTGCCCGGCCCCGTACTCGCTTTCCTTCGACATAGAACGTGAATGGGGGTAGGAGAGGCCCGTCCTTAAACCCTCGCACGCGCGCGAGGGAACCTCGTTTTCACCGGGTAGACCGGCCGAAACGGTAATTTCGACCCGTCGCGAATCGAACCGTCCCCGCTGCCGGATCTCCGGCGGGCGTCCGGTTGCACCGACACTCGCGGCCGCGCGGTCGGCCGCGAGTTCGACGCTCGTCGAACCGCCCCGACCGGGCGGGAGCGGGCCCCGCCCGCGGAGTTTCACTTTCGCGCTGCTGGCGGAGGGTTATTAAGCGCTCACCGGGTTCGTTCACCCACAGGATGACCTCGTTCCAGTCGACACTCGGCGAGGAAGAGGGGATCGCCGACGAGCTGGCCGAGAGCCAGCGAGAGATCTCCATCGCCGAGTTCTTCGAGAAGAACAAGCACATGCTCGGGTTCGACTCGGGCGCCCGGGGGATCGTCACCGCGGTCAAGGAGGCGGTCGACAACGCCCTCGACGCGACCGAGGAGGCCGGCATCCTCCCCGACATCTACGTCGAGATCAGGGAGATCGGCGACTACTACCGCCTCGTGGTCGAGGACAACGGCCCCGGGATCACCAAGGAACAGCTCCCCAAGGTGTTCGGGAAACTGCTGTACGGCTCGCGGTTCCACAAGCGCGAGCAGTCCCGCGGCCAGCAGGGGATCGGCATCTCGGCGGCCGTGCTCTACTCCCAGCTCACCAGCGGGAAGCCCGCCAAGATCACCTCCCGCCCGCAGGGCCAGAGCCGGGCGCAGTACTTCGAGCTGATCATCGACACCGACACCAACGAGCCGGAGATCCAGGCCGACGAGGAGACCACCTGGGACCGCCCCCACGGCACCCGCATCGAACTGGAGATGGAGGCGAACATGCGGGCGCGCGCCCAGCTCCACGACTACATCAAGCACACCGCGGTCGTCAACCCCCACGCCCGGATCGAACTCCGGGAGCCCGGCCTCGACGAGCCGATGAAGTTCGAGCGCGCGACCGACCAGCTCCCGGCCGAGACCGAGGAGATCCGCCCGCACCCTCACGGCGTCGAACTCGGGACGCTGATCAAGATGCTCGGCGCCACCGAGTCCTACTCGCTGTCCGGGTTCCTCCAGGAGGAGTTCACCCGCGTGGGCAAGAAGACGGCCACGAAGGTCGAGAACCGCTTCCGGGACCGCCACTTCGGCCGCGAGATGGCCTGGGCCGGCCCGACCGCCGCCGCCGACGTCGAGCTCGCCCCGGTGGTCGCCGACGCCGTCGCCAACAAGTCCCGCGAGGCCACGAGCGCCTTCGCCGAGCGGGTCGCCGAGACGCTCGCCTCGCGCGACCGCACCGCCCGGTTCGAGGCGCGCGAGATCGTCGCCACCGTCGCCGACGACGTCGAGGAGGAGTTCGACGAGACCTTCGGGGCGACCGTCCGCGAGAACGCCCTCGAGGCGGTCTGGAACGCGTACACCCGTCGGGACGACGAGGTCGACCACCTCACCCCCGACCTGTACGCCGTCGTCGACGAGGCGACGAGCGACCGCAAGGACGACGCCACGGTACAGGGCATCGCCGAGCGCCTGGCAGAGAAGTTCGCCGACGTCGACGGCGAGGACTTCCGGGTGAGCCGGAGCGACCTCCGCGCGTTCGTCGACCGCTCGGCGGACCCGATGATCGAGCACGAGGGGATCACCTTCGGCGACACCGCCCGCGGGAACGTCGTCGCGGCGCTGTGGGAGCGGTGCCGAACCGTCCCCGACGACCCGCCGAAGGTGCGCGAGATCGCCGACGACCGCGACGCCGCCCGCGACCTCCTGGAGGCGATGCGCGAGACGGACATCCTCGCGCCGCCCACCGACTGCCTGGCCCCGATCACGGCCGAACTCGTGGAGGCGGGGCTGAAAAAGGAGTTCGACGCGGACTTCTATGCGGCCGCGACCCGTGACGCCGACGTTCACGGCGGCGACCCGTTCATCGTCGAGGCCGGCATCGCCTACGGCGGCGAACTGGAGGATGGCGGGCAGATCGACATGTTACGGTACGCCAACCGCGTCCCCCTCGTCTACCAGCGCGGCGCCTGCGCCACGACCGACGTGGTCAAGGGGATCGGCTGGCGGAACTACGGCCTCGACCAGCCCGGCGGCAGCGGGATGCCCAACGGGCCCGCCGTCCTCCTGGTGCACGTCGCCTCGACGAACGTCCCCTTCACCAGCGAGTCGAAGGACGCCATCGCCAACGTGCCCGCGATCGAGGACGAGATCGAACTCGCCATCCGCGAGGCCGCCCGCGAACTCAAGTCGTTCCTCAACCGCCGGCGCTCGCTCCAGAAGCGCCGCGAGAAACAGGACGTGCTCGGACGTATTCTCCCGGAGATGGCCGACAAACTGGCCGAGGTCACGGAGCGAGACCGACCGAACATCGACGGTGCGCTCGCCCGCATCATGAACAACGTCAGCGTCGAGCGAACCGTCGACAGCGGCACCGTGACGCTGGCGGTCGTGAACCACTCCGACCGCTCGGAGGAACTGGACATGACCGACATCGTCAGCGCCGAACCAGGCGACCTGAACGGCGAGGCCACGGTCGTCGACCTCGACGGCGAGTGGTTCGTGCAGTGGAACCCCACGGTGCCGGCCGGCGAGCGCGTCGAACTGACCTACTCGGTCGACGGCCACGCCGAGTTCGACATCACCGTCGACGGCGTCGAGGCCGAGCGACTGACGGTGAACGCCTGACCTGAACGCTATCTCACCACAACCAGACAATGACCGACACCACATCCACGGAGGTCGCAGACGAGCGCGCCCGCGAGCGTCTGATCGACCTGGCTGCGGAGTTCTACGACCAGTTCGCGGCGGGGGACATCCCCGAGATGCAGATCCCCACGCGGACCAAGAGCAACATCGTCTTCGACGAGGACAGCGGCGTCTGGGTGTACGGCGACCGCACCTCGACGCGCTCGGCCAACTCCGTGCGCGGCGCCCGGAAGCTGCTGAAGGCGACCTACGCCATCGAGTTCCTCGCCCGGCAACTGGAGGAGGACCGCTCCTCGACGCTGCGAGAGCTGTACTACCTCTCCGAGTCATGGGAGGCCGAGGAGGCCCACTTCAACGACCAGGACGAGTCGAACCAGCTGATCGAGGACCTGGAGATCGTCTCCGGCGTGACCCGCGAGGACTTCCACATGCGCCCGGAGGAGTCCGGCGCGACCCTGATGGGCCCGCTCGAACTCAGAGAGCAGACCCGCCGCGGCGAGCGCGAGATCCACTGCCAGAAGGACGTCGGGGAGGGGGGCTACCAGATCCCGAACAACCCCGACACCATCGAGTTCCTCGACCACGACATCGACTTCGTCCTCTGCGTGGAGACCGGCGGCATGCGCGACCGCCTCATCGAGAACGGCTTCGACGAGGCGTACAACTGCCTGGTGGTCCACCTCAAGGGCCAGCCCGCGCGGGCGACCCGCCGGATCACCAAGCGCCTGCACGACGAACTCGACGTCCCCGTCGTGGTCTTCACCGACGGCGACCCCTGGAGCTACCGCATCTTCGGCTCCGTCGCCTACGGGTCGATCAAGTCCGCGCACCTTTCGGAGTACCTCGCCACGCCCCAGGCGAGGTTCGTCGGCATCCAGCCCGCCGACATCGTCGAGTACGACCTGCCGACCGACCCGCTGGCCGACTCCGACGTGAACGCCCTCGAATCCGAACTCTCGGACCCGCGCTTCCAGTCGGAGTACTGGACCGAGCAGATCGAACTCCAGCTCGACATCGAGAAGAAGGCCGAACAGCAGGCGCTCGCCTCCCGCGGGCTGGACTTCGTGACCGACGAGTACCTGCCCACCCGCCTCGGCGAGATGGGCGTCATCTAAGGTCCGACCCCCTCTTTTCACCGACCGCCGGTTTCGCACCCCGCTAGTCGACCCGCTCGCGGAGGGCGAACTGCACCGTCCAGGCCAGCACCGCGCGCCGGTCGCTCGACTCGTCGACCGCCCGGTACGGGAGCCGGCCGGCGGCGACGTACCGCCCCGGCCCCATCCCGGCGGCGTCCCACCGGAGCCCGTACGCCCGGCTCACCGTCTCGCCGGGCGCGAGGGTGAACGGCTCCGGCGGCGTCTCGTCCCCGCCGCCGCCACCGCTACCGTCGCCCCCCGCCGCACAGCCGGTGACGCGCCGACCCCCGTCGCGGATCGCCTCGCAGCCCTCCGCCGCGTAGTCCCGCCAGAGCAGGAACCGCGGCGGCGTGCCGTCGGGCTCCGGGGTGGCGGTGCGGCCGACGCGAGACGCGACCGCGTAGACGACGCCGAACGGCGGGCTCGCCCCCGCCTCGATCGCCAGTCGGTTCTCGGCCAGGTTGGCGACTTCGAGGACGACCTTCCCGGGGGCGTCGGCGTGGATCTCCTCGCGGGCGGGGATGGCGTCGAACCGGAGCCCGGGCGGCGCGCCGGGATCGGGCGCCTCGACGCGGGACCACGACGCGGTGAAGTCCGAGACGGTGAGGTAGCGCTCGCCCGCGTCGCCGGCGCTCATGCGGCCGTCGTCCGCGTCGCCCCCGCCGCCCAGACAGCCCGCGCTCGCCGCGCCGGCGACGAGGCACGTAGCGGTGCGGAGGAACGATCGGCGGCCCGGGGTCGAACGCCGGCCTCGACCGGGGTCGGTCGACCGCGAACGATCCGGCGCGTCGGGGGTGGGGCGGGACACGGGCGGGTCAGTCCGGCCCTTCGTCGAGCACCACGGGGACGCCGCGCCCCGCCACGTCCGCGGCGAACTCCCGGGAGTCGGTCGCGAGCAGGTCGAGCGTGTTGTAGTGGATCGGAAGCACGAGCCCGGGGTCGAGGTCGGCGGCGAGGCCGGCCGCCTCGTGGCGGTCCATCACGACCGACCCGGCGATGTTCGCGAGGAAGAGGTCCACCTCCAGGGCGGCGTGGCCCGGCAGGACGTCGCTGTCGCCCGGCCAGAACACCGAGGTTCCGTCCAGGGTCAGGCGGAACCCGCAGCCCTCGCCGGGGGCGTGGGTGTCGCGGGGCCCGTCGGGGGCGTTGTAGGCCGCGACGGTGAACAGGTCGACCGGCTCCCGGCCGGCCCCGAGGTCGACCCGGAGGTGCGACTCGTCGTCGACGCGGATCACGTCGTAGGGCAGGTCCCCGACCGCCTCGACGTCGCGGTCGATGGCGCCGGCGTCGACCGCCTCGTGGACGACGACCGTGGCGTCCTCGCCGGCGACGCGGCGGATCGCGTCGGAGTCGTAGTGGTGATCGTGGGTGACACAGACCAGGTCGCCGTCGCGGGCGTGGTAGTCGACGGCCGGCGGGTGGGCGGCCGGACCCTCCCACGTCCCGTCGAGGACGCCGTACCGCCCGGGGTCGACGTACGCCACGGTCCCGTCGGGCGTCTCGATCCGCGCGGTCGCGTACCCGAGCCAGCGCACCGCCAGCCCGTCGAAGTGGACCGTCATGGGTGGACGGAGGCGACCGCGGGGCTAAATCCCTGCGGCTCCGTCACTGCGCCTCGGCCAGTCGCTCGACGCGGGTCAGGTCGTCGGCCTCCTCGGGGGGCTTGTCGTCGCGGACGGTGACGAACCGGGGGAACCGCAGGGCGTACCCCGAGGAGTACGTCGGCGAGGTCTGGATCTCCTCGTAGCCGACCTCGAACACCACCGACGGACGGACGTCGACGGTCTGTCCCTCCTCCCGCCGGATCTCGGGTTCGAGCAGCTCCGTGAGCTCCGCGAGTTCCTCGTCGGTGATCCCCGTGGCGACCTTGCCGATGGTCTCGTAGCCGTCGTCGGTTCGCACGGAGAGGAGGAACGTCCCGAGCAGGCTGGCGCGCCGACCCTCGCCCCACTCGGCGCCCGTCACGACCAGGTCGAGCGTCTCGACGTCGGGCTTGCGCTTGCGCCAGTTCCGGCCCCGCTTGCCGGGGGTGTAGGCCGAGTCGGGGTTCTTCAGCATGACGCCCTCGTGGCCCACCGCGAGCGCCCGCTCCTCGATCCGCTCGACGGCGGCCGCGTCCCCGGCGAGCGTCAGGTCGGAGACGGCGTCCGCGACGGCGTCGGTCGTCGCCCCCCCGTCGTCGTCATCCGTCCCCCCGTCGTCGTCATCCGTCCCCCCGTCGTCGTCGGTCGTTCCCTCGTCGTCGTCGGTCGTTCCCTCGTCGTCGCCGTCAGTCGTGTCTTCGCCGCCCTCCGACCCCGCGCCGTCGACGACCGCCCGCAGGCGCTCGTGGCGCTCGGTGAGCGGCGCGTCCAGCAGGTCCTCGCCGTCGTGAAGGCAGTCGAACGCCCGGAGTTCGACGGCCACCTCCTCGCGGGCGCGGTCGACGTCGTGCTTCCGGCGGAAGCGTCGGAGCACGTCCTGGAACGGGCGGGGCGATCCGTCGTCGTCGACGGCGACGACCTCCCCGTCCAGGATCGCCGGCCCCGCGACGTGGCGCTCGGCGAAGTCCACGACCTCCGGGAGCGCCGCGGTCACGTCCTCCATGTTCCGCGAGAACACCCGCACCTCGTCGGTGCGGAGGTCGCGGTCGGCCGCCCGCGAGGGGCGGGTCGCCCCCCGCGAGCCGGTGGACCCGGCGTTCGCGCCCGACGCCCCCGCGTCGGCCCCCTCCGCGTCGCCCTCGCCGGTCCCCTCGTCCGCGTCGCTGTCCCCGGGGACGTGGACCTGGACGCGGGCGCCGTCGTACTTCGTCTCCACCGCCGCCGCGTCCCAGTCGGCCACGGCGTCCTCGGCGGTGCCCGCCTGGGCCAGCATCGCGGCCACGGGACGCCCGACGAGGAGCCCCTCCCGTTCCAGGCCCGCGACGCCCTCGTCGCGGGCGAGTTCGGCGACGCGGCCGTGGTCGTTGGTGACCTGGAGCGCCCGCTCGACGGCCTCGACGTCGACGTCGAACGCGCCGGCGACGGCGTCCCGAACCGCCCCCTCGCCGACGCCGATGCGCATCTCCGAGAGCACCAGCCGGGCGAGGTAGCGCGCCTCCTCGGGCGAACACCGGTTGAACAGGCCAAAGAGGAGGTCGACTTTCCGCTCCTGGCTCCCGTCGCCCGCGGCGGCCGCCAGCGCGGCGAGGTCGTCGGCCACCTCCCCGACCGTCAGCCCGCCGTCGCTCCCGCCGCTCGCCCCGAAGGCGTCCAGGCCGCGCTGGCCGCCGAAGTCGTAACTCGCCGCGACGGCGCCGATCTCACCCCGGTCGGCGAGCCGCGACTCCACGTCCGCCGTCGAGACGTTGGGGCCGGCGGCCCGGGCGATCGCCTCGTGACACAGGCGCGGGCCGACGTCGAGCGTCCGCGAGTCCCACGCCGGGAACACCCGCCCCTGGACGAACCGTGCGACGACCGGCAGTTCGTCGCCGGCGTCGGAGAGCAGCGACTCGACGAGCGCGACGGTCGCGAGGTCCGCGGGCTCTGCCTCGATCTCCGCCGCCCGTGCGGCGAACGCGGCGAACTCCATCGGCCTCCGGTAGCCCGGGCCGGCTGTTAAGCCCCGCGATCGACCGGCCGCCGCGCCGGGTTCGACCGGGAACGACCCCTCGCCGTCACGGGGATTTCGCCCCGTCGCGGGCGTCAGAATCACCGGCTTCAAGGGCCCTTGGCGCGACTGGAGGACAATGAGCGAGGACCTCGCGCGACGCGTCGGCGACGTGCTCTCCGTCGATCCGTCGGACTACCGGGCGCAGGCGGAGGCGGACGCCGAGGTGGTGAAAGACGCCATCCGGTCGGGGACGTTCGACAACCAGCAGTCGATCGTCGGGCTGGAGTACGAGTTCTACGCCGTCACCGACGGCCGCTGGAGCGAGGGGGGCGACGGCCGGTACGCCCTCGCGCGGGTCCCCCGCCGTCTGCTGGAGCTCATCGGCTTCGAGAAGGAACTCGGCCTGCACAACGCCGAGATGACGACCTCGCCCCAGCCGCTCTCCTCGTACGGCCTGCGGGCGCAGATCGAGGAGGTCCGCGCCCGGTTGTCGGCGGCTCAGACCACCGCGCGCACCGAAGGGATGCGCCTCGTGAGCGACGCGCTGTGGACCATCCCGCCCGCCGGCGAGTCCGCCCGGGAGTACCTCACCGACCACGTCGAGGTCGACGGCGTCCGGATGGCCACGAACATGAGCGACGCCGTTCGGTACCACGCGATGGCGAACGGTCCACGGGCGCCCGAGCGGTTCTCGCTGTCGGCGCCGAACGTCGAACTCGACGCGCCGACGGTGCTCCCCGAGAGCCTCATCACCTCGATCCAGCCCCACTACCAGGTCAAGCAGGCGGTCGACCTCCCCTACTACTTCAACTACGCCCTGCGGATCGCCGGCCCACTGCTCGCGCTCGCGGCGAACTCGCCGCTGTTCCCGCCGGACCTGTACGTCCCGGACGCGGACCCCGAGACGATCCTCGACGAGGCGTGGCACGAACACCGGATCGCCGTCTTCGAGTCGGTGATGAACGTCGACCACGAGAAGGTGCGCTTCCCGGACGACCTGGCGACCGTCGAGGAGGCGGTCGACCGGGTCGCCGCCGACGACGTGACCATCCCGATGTCCGTCTCCCGGGGCGACCGCTTCGACGACACCTTCGCCACGCTCCGGCACAAACACGGCACCTTCTGGCGGTGGGTCCGCCCGGTGTTCGACGGCGCGACCCGCTCGGCGGCCAACGCCCGCATCGAGTTCCGCCCCATCGGCGCCCAGCCGACCGTCCCCGACTCGGCGGCGTTCCAGGCCGCCTTCGCCGGCCTGCTGGAGAGCCTGACCACGCGCGAGCACCCCGTGGCCTCGCTCGACTGGTCGACCGCCCGCGGGAACTTCTACCGCGCCATGCGCGACGGCCTCGGGAGCGAACAGGTCTGGATCACGAACGACGGCGAGCGCACGACGGATGCCGACCGCCTGTTCGACGACCTGCTCGCCCACGCCCGCGACGGCCTGGTGACCGCGGGCTGTAGCGAGTCGGTCGCGGACCGCTACCTCCAGCCCCTCGCCGACCGCGTCGAGACCGGCGTCACCCCGGCGGCCTGGAAGCTGGCGGCCGCCCGGCGCCGCCTCGACGACGGCGCCGGCCTGGCCGACGCCGTCGCCGGCGCCCAGCGGGAGTACATCACGCGACAGGAGGAGACGCTGCTGGAGGGGAGCTTCGCCGAGTGGCTCTGAGCCGCGTCGCTCTCGCGGTCGCGGATTCCGAACGGCGAAAAGCGGACGCGACGGAACCGGTGACGAAAGGCGGTCGGCGAACCGACGCGCGGTAGGTGCCTCGTGAGCGCTTCTGGTTCGTTTCGTCCGGACGCGCCGTCTGCCCCGGCGCGCCCGGCCTGGCCGTCAGTCGACCGTCCCGTCGCAGGTACCCGTGGTCGGCTCGTCGGCGAGGGGGGCGTCGGTCACCCGGACCACCCGCTCGCTGTCGACGACGACCGCGCACCCGGCGTAGTCGAACTGCACCGACCCGGCCGCCATGCCCGTGACCAGGGCGTCCAGCGCGTCCGGATCGATCACGTCGTACAGCGGTGCGAGCGCGGGGCGCTCGCCGGGCGCGTCGGGGATCGGCGGGGCGTCGAGCGCGGCCGACAACGCCGCGACGATCCCTTCGACGATCGAGTCGCCGGGCGGTACGACGTAGGTCAGCGACGGTTCGGGTGTCAGGGGATCCTGGGTGTCCATTCACCCCCGCTAGTCCCGCCGACCGGGTGAACGTCGCCGTTGCACTCGTAATTCGTTTATGACGTCAGTCGTCGCCGGGGTGGATCAGCGCGCGTTCGATGAGGTTGCGGTAGCCGCGCCGGAGTCGCGCGGCGAGCGCCTGCCGCGAGATGCCCAGTTTCTCGGCGACCGCCGCCTGGTCGGCCGTCCGCGGCTCGTCGTAGTACCCCTCCCTGTAGGCGAGCACCAGCGCCTCCCGCTGGTCGGTGGTGAGCCCGTCCCTCGCGCCGGCGGTCCCCTCGGAGAGTCGGCTCAGGGACCGGAGCGTCACCGGGATGTCGTGTTCCGCGCAGTACTGCTGGAAGTCGGAGAACTGCCGGGTGCGCTGGGCCCGAAGTTCGAACCTCCACCCCTCGCTGGAGCCGGTCGCCGAGAGGACCGTGACGCCGGTCGCCGGGACGGCGCTCATGATACCCATGTACTCCGGTTTCCACTCCGAGGAGAACAGCCCCCGCTCGCCCAGGTCGTCCAGCAGTTCGACCGACCGAAGCTCCGGGAGGCCGGCGAACACCTCCAGGTTCGACTCCATCCCGCCGGCCGGATCGTGCACCCAGAAGTACGGCAGCACGGTGTCGCCGCTCGGCACGATGCGGTCGAGTTCGAGCGTCACCGCCGGCCGCGTCTCGAACAGTCGGCCCAGCGGGAAGTCGGCCGGCGGGAGGGTGAACTCGGCGATGGAGGTCATGTGGGTGAGTAACACGCCCACCGTTAAGTTCGTGGGGGCGTCGTCGGACGAACTGCCCTGCGGGGCCGGCGACCGCGGGTCGACCGGGTTGCGACGGGAGCGCCGCGACCTACAGGAGAGCTTCGAGGTCCTTGTGGCGCTCGATCTCGACGCCGTCCTCGGTGACGACGGCGATGTTGATCCCGTTGCCGGAGGCGGTGTCGCGCTCGACGGCGCTCTCGATCGAGCGGGTGGCGAGCGTCTTGGCCTCGTCGACCGTGAGTCCGTCGTGGTACTCCTGTTCGAGCACGCCGAGGGCGAACTGGCTGCCCGAGCCGGAGACCGTGTACTCCTCCTCGGACATGCCGCCGATGGCGTCGAAGGAGTAGACGTGGCCGCCCTCCTCGTCGACGCCGCCCAGGATCGGGACGACGATGAAGAAGGCGCCCGAACGCAGGAAGTTGCCCGTCAGCGTCGACAGCGCCTGCATGCTCATGTTCTCGCCGCGGCGCGCCTCGTAGAGGCGCACCTCCGCCTTGAGCGAGGAGATGAGCGACTGGGCAGCCGAGACGCCGCCGGCGATGGTCAGCGCCGCCGTCGGGTGGATCTCCTCCACCTTCTGGACGTCCTTCGAGGAGACCATGTTGCCCATGCTCGCGCGCATGTCGGTCGCCAGCACAACGCCGTCCTCGGCGGTGATGCCGACGGTGGTCGTCCCGGTCTTCATCTCGTCGTCGGTTCCCTGGGCCACCCGCTGCTCTCGGCCCTGGAACTCGCCCAGTTCGGGATCGAACACCTGCGAGTGATCGCCCGAGAGGGGGTCGAGGTTCCCGGAGAAGTCGTCGTGAGTCGGGGTACGCATCACCCAACCTTGCAGTCGGGCGCTGATAAATGCAACCCTTCGGGAAGGAGCCGCCGACGCCGCCGGCGGCTCCCGGTTTCGGCGGACGGGCGGTCCCATCTTTCGATCCGGTGTCGTCTCGCGTCCGGCGTCCGGACGGCGCTCACGCTCGGGCGGTAGCGGAATCCGGACGGTCGAAGGAAAACTCGTTACTCGGCGCTCGCGGCTTCGTAGGCCTCGCTGGTCGTCCGGATGAGTTGGTCGAGGGGGAGCGTGATGCCGACCCGTCGGACGAGCAGGGCGACGGGCATCAGCGCGATACCGAGGGCGAGCGTCAGCTGGTAGAGGGCGAACGTCGTGGTCCGCTGCAGCGAATCGATCATTGGCGTGTGTACTCGCTTCCGGAGGGACTCGACTATATAAGTCTTCTCTCCCGGTGTCGCGCGGGTCCCCCTCGCAGTCGTGCGATTCAACTCGAGTTGATTTCACTGAGATCGTACTTTCACTCCCGGCCACGTCGTGGTACGAACGGGGTCATTCACTGCCGCCGTATCCGTAAGTTATGGCGATAATCCGGACGGGATGCGCAGAGACGGCGACCGCGTCAGCCGCGCTGCCGGACGGCCAACCGGCCGCGCTGTGAGGAGGAAGCGAACCGCGAGCCCCGAACCACAAGACACGAAACCCCGCGTCCCCAGGGGGAGATATGGGTAACTATCTCGTTGCGATGGAGGCGGCGTGGCTCGTCCGCGACGTCGACGACGTGGACGACGCCATCGGCGTCGCGGTCAGCGAGGCCGGCAAGCGGCTGAACCAGCAGGACAAGGAGTTCGTCGAGGTCCAGGTCGGGCTCACGCCCTGCCCGGCCTGCGGCGAGCACTTCGACTCGGCGTTCGTCGCCGCCAACACCGCCCTCGTGGGGCTCATGCTGGAGATCGAGGTGTTCAACGTCGACGGCGAGACCCACGCCCAGCGGGTCGCCAAGAGCGAGGTCGGCGGCGCCCTCCGGGACGTCCCCCTCGACGTGATCGAGGTCGTCGAGACCGAGGACGACGAGTAGCCGGCCGGACGGCGGCACTCGCCACGACACCCGAACGCTTTTGTAATTACCACAGGTTATCCGTCGGCATGGAACTCCCCACGCCGCAGGACCTGCGGGAACGGCGCAACGCGCTCGAACTCACCCAGAGCGAGCTGGCCGACCGGGCGGGGGTCTCCCAGCCGCTCATCGCCCGCATCGAGGGCGGAGACGTCGACCCGCGGCTGTCCACGCTCCGCCGGATCGTCAACGCCCTCGACGAGGCGGAGGGCAACGTCGTCCGGGCGACCGACATCATGCAGCCGGCGCTGGCGGCCGTGGCGCCCGACGACTCCGTCCGCGCCGCCGAGGAGATGATGAACGAGCGCGGCTTCTCCCAACTGCCGGTGATCCAGGGGGGCGTCCCCGTCGGCTCGATCAGCCACAGCGACGTCATTCAGGCCGGCGGGGACGTCGGCGACCTGCCCGTCAGCGAGATCATGAGCGAGGCGTTCCCGACCGTCTCGCCGAGCGCCACGGCCGACGAGGTCAAGAACCTCCTCGACCACTACAAGGCGGTCGTCGTCACCGACGGCGGCGAGGCCGTCGGCATCATCACCGAGGCCGACATCGCCGCACAGCTCTCCTGATCGCCCGCCGCCCGGCTACGACTCCGTCGCGGTCGCCGGCCCGCCGAAGTCGACGCCGGAGAACTCGAAGCGCGCGCCGCCGTGGGCGGACTCGGTCGCCACGACTGTCCAGCCGTGGGCGTCCGCCACCTGGCGCACGATCGTCAACCCGAGGCCGGTGCCGTTCTCGCCGGTCGTGAAGCCGTCGTCGAACACCCGGCCCGGATCGTCCGCCGGGAGCCCCGGGCCGTCGTCTTCGACGTATATCCCGGAGCCGTCGGCCAGATCGCCCACGCGGACGGTCACCTCGGCATCGCCGTGCTCGGCGCTGTCGCCGACCTCCGGTCGGCTACTCGTGGAACCGTGTTCCACGCTGTCGCCGGTCTCTGACCGGCTGCCAGTCGAGCCGTGCTCGACGCTGTTCCGAAACAGGTTCTCGAACAGCTGACGGAGCCGGTCGCCGTCGGCGGCCACGATCACCTGCGTCTCCTCGTCGATCTCGGTGAGGAACCCGGCCTCCACGCCGAGGTACACCCGCCCCAGGGCGAGCGCGCTCTGCAGTTTCTCCCCGAACGGTCGCTCCGGGTCCGCCGTGATCCGATACATTCGCCGGAGGGCCTCGTCGCTGGATAGCTCGTCCTCGGTGCCGTTCACCCCGTCCTCGACCGTCCCCATGTTCTCACCACGTACTGGGGGGGCCGCATTAACAGTTGGCACCGCCGAGGTGAGCAGGCGGGACGCCCGCGCGCCGCGCTCAGAGCTCCAGGCCGCGGATCGCCACCCCGTCGCCGTCCTCGACCCGGCCGATCACGCGCCCGTCGGTGTCGGACGCGAGCGCCTCGGCGCGGTCGGGATCGAGCGCCGCCACGAACCCGGTCCCCATGTTGAACGTGCGGTGCATCTCCTCGTCGTCGACGTTCCCCTCGCGCCGGACGAACTCGAAGACGGGCTGGGGGTCGAACGGGTCGTCGATCACGTAGCGGTTGTCGCCCAGTCGGCCGAGGTTCGTCCACCCGCCGCCGGTGACGTGGGCGGCGCCCCGGACCCCGTGGGCGCGCATCGGGTCGAGCAGGTACGTGTAGAGCCGCGTCGGTTCGAGCAGCACCTCGCCGACGCTCCGCCCGGAGTCGTCGTCCGGGAAGGGGTCGGCGTACTCGTGGTTCCGGGTCGCCGCCGTCCGGGCGAGCGTCAGCCCGTTGGAGTGGATGCCCGACGACGGGAAGCCGACCAGCGCGTCGCCCGGTTCGGCGCGCCCCTCGAAGACGTGCTCCTTCGCGGCGAGGCCCGCGCAGGTGCCCGCGAGGTCGAGTCCCCGGATCACCTCGGGCATCACCGCGGTCTCGCCGCCGACGAGTTCGATGTCGGCCTCCTCGGCCCCGACCGCGAGCCCCTCGCCCACCTGCTCTGCGAATCGCTCGTCGGGCTCGTCGACCGCGAGGTAGTCGACGAACGCCACGGGGCGGACGCCCGCCGCGACGAGGTCGTTCGCGTTCATCGCGATGCAGTCGATGCCGACGGTCGAGTAGTCCGAGAGCGCCTCAGCCACCAGCAGTTTGGTGCCGACGCCGTCGGTCGCCAGGGCGAGGTAGCGGTCGCCGATGTCCAGCAGCCCCGCGTAGTCGCCCTCGCTCTCGCCGACCGCGCCGACCAGCGCGGCGGTCGCGGCCTCGCTCGCCTCGATGTCGACGCCGGCCGCGGCGTAGGTGAGTCCCTCCCCGGACTCGCTCGCCGCGTCCGCCGCCTCCTCGTCGTCGCTCATGGTCGATGGGGCGCGACGTGACGGAAAAAGCCCACCGGTACGCCGGCCGTCCGTCGACCGGCCGCGACCCGTCCGACGGTGATCGGCGGGCGGTTCGGCGGTGGGATCGGCGGGCGGTTCGACGGTGGGATCGGCGGGCGGTTCGACGGTGGAATCGGAGTCAGTTCGACGATGGAATCGGAGACAGTTCGACGGTGGACCCGCGGCGCCGTCGTGGGAACGCCGTCGCGCGGGCGGCCCGGGGACGGTGCGCGCGCCGTCGAACGTACTCCACGCCGCCCCCCTCGCCCGACCGTCCCCTCGCGGACCGGTCGTTTCGGAGAAAAAGAATCTCAGAGGTCGATAAACAGTCTCGGACGCTCTCGCGTCTCGATGAAACGACGGCTCCACTGGGAAAACGGCCGTGAACCGTCAGTCGCTCCCGTGAAACGACGTGATCGGTCGTCGGATCGGGACAAAATCGAGCGAAGACGAGTCAACGCTCTGGACGGTATATGGGGGACGGGTTCACAGGGAGTGACAGGTCAGGTGACACCGATGTCGAGCGCTTCCCCCACCCACGACGACCGCATCGCCCCTCCACGGAACCTCCCCGACGCGTCGGCCGCGAGCCGGCTCGCCCGCGCGACCGTCGTGACGCCCGTGCGGACGGCGGCCTTCTGGACGGCCGTCCTCGCCCCGCTCGCGTACGTCCCCCTCCTGGCCGGTGGCCTCGACGCCTCGCAGGCCCTCACGCTCCTGACCATGTTCGCGGTCCACGCGGTCGCGCTCGTCGTCGGGCACGGCCACGGTTCCCGCTGACGCCCGGTCCTCCCCCCTCCATCTCCCCGCTGGTATCCGGTCCTCCCCCCTCCACCTCCCCGCTGGTATCCGGTCCTCTCCCCTCCACCTCCCCGCTGGTATCCGGTCCTCAACCTCCCCACAGGCGTCCGGTCCTCCCGCCATTCCCCGCTGACGCCCGGCCCTCCCCTTTCGGCCTCGCTGATCTCCGCCAGCCGCCGCTTCGCGTCGGGCGATGGACACCTCCTCTGCCGACGTTCCCACCCCCCGGCGTCGCCGCCCGGTCAGAACCCGATGCCGAGGACGAACACCACGACGACCGTGAGCACCAGCGACGGGACGAACACGAGCGCGAAGACGGCGTTCGACCAGGACCGGACGGTCTTGCCGTCGAGCGCGCCGAAGGGGAGCATGTTGAAAGCGGCGAGGAAGAGGTTGATCCCGAGCCCGCGCCCGCCGACGAGCGAGAGCAGCGGCGAGTCGACGGCCAGCCCCGCCGCGAACACCGGGACGAACACCGCCGCGAGGACGAGGTTCGTCACCGGGCCGGCCAGCGCGATCAGCCCGCCCTCCCGCTCGGTCAGCCGCCCGCGGTGGTACACCGCTCCCGGCGCGGCGAAGATGAAGCCGGCGAGCGCCGAGATCACCGCCAGAAACAGCATCCCGAAGTCCGCCCGGAACTCCGCGACCTGGCCGTAGCGCACGGCCACGACCTTGTGGGCGAGTTCGTGGAGCAGGAAGCCGAGGCCGGCCGTCAGCAGGCTGACCACCAGCGCGGTCGCGAAGCCGCCGCCGGCGAGCAGGCGCAGGGTCCCCGTGCCGCCACGGGCGAAAAACACGGTGAACGCCAGTCCGAGGGCGAGCCAGGCCAGCACCAGATCGCGGAGTTCCGTGCGGCTGAACGACAGCCGACCCACGCCCCCGACGGCGCTCACGCGAGCGACCCTCCGACGACGGTGAAGACGCTCCAGATGATGTCCGCGCTCCGGGCGGCGCCCTGGACCATCAGGCGCGACACCTCGTCGACGCCCCCGAGGTCGCTGGCGAACAGCGGGAGCAGGTACGCCGCGAACAGCACGCTGGCGACCATGCTCCCGACGTTCGTCGCCGCGACGACCATGATCAGCCGGAACAGCGGAACCTGGAACATGTCGGAGACGACGTCGCCGAGCGGCCGCTCCTCGTCGCCCAGCAGTTCGTTCAGCTGTCCGATGTCGCTGACGTTCACGGCGGTGTGTCGGAGTTCCATGTAGCCCGTGAACCACCCCGGCGCCAGCAGCGGGTTGACCGAGGTCATCCACGCGACTGCGCCCCCGACGAGCGCGGAGGCCCAGCGCGCCCCGGCGAGTTTGGCGAGCGTCGCGGCGAAGAGGCCGTTGACGACGAACCACGCCGCAAAGAGCTGCAACAGGAAGGTGTCCCGGACGCCCGCCATCGCCAGCAGCACGAAGAAACCCACGAACCCCGCCGAGATCAGGACGCCGACGAGCTTCATCCAGGGGATCCCGCCCGAGGAGGTGGTGCCGGTCAGCGACTCCATCGGCGGCAGCGAGGCGGGGTCGGCCAGGTGGCGCTCGATGCCCTCCCGGTGGCCCGCGCCGATCACCGCGACCACGTCCAGGCCCTGCTGGCGCAGGCCGACGAGGTTGCTGGCGATGTAGGCGTCGCGCTCGTCGATGAGCGCCTCGGCGCCGCCGGGCGAGAACTCGCGGAACTCCTCCATCATGACGCTCACGACGTCGCTGTCGGTCAGGTCCTCCAGGTCGAGTTCCTCGACGTCCTCGGCGTCGAGGACGCCGAACGCCTCGATGGCCAGCCCGACGAGGCCCCCGAGGACGACGCCGGCGGTGAGGCCGAGCCCCATGCTCCCGAGCACGCGGATCGTGAACTCGCCGAGGTAGCGGGTGACGACGCCGTCGGCGAGGCCGAGGCCGACGCCACCGACGAGACCGACGGCGAGGCCGCCGCCGAGACCGATGGCCAGCGCGTCGAGGCCGTCGGCGAACCCCGCGGCGAGTCGGTAGAGGACGAACTCGGCGACGATGCCGATGAGGACGCCGCCTGCGACGCTCGTCAGCAGGGGGAGCGTGATCCCGACGCTCCCCCCGAACAGACCGATGGCGGGCCCGAGCAGGAGACCGATGAAGATGCCGGCGACCAGCCCGACGACGGGGGGGTCGCTCACGCCGAACAGCAAGCCGCCGACCATCCGGAGCTTCTCCAGGGCGGTCATGCGGCTCCAGAACCGCTGCATCGTCGTCTGGATGTCCCGGTCGACGAGCGCGACGTCGACGCCGAGTTCCTCGGCGGTGTCGACGGCGGCGAGCATGTCGGCGCCGGGGCTGACGTCGAACTTCTCGCCCAGCCTGGTCTGGACGTACGACAGCATCCAGTAGGCGATGAACTGGAAGACGGTGTTGCCGCGGAGCAGGTCCCCGGGTTCGATGTCGTCGGGCGTCCCCCCGCGGAGCTGTCGGTAGCGGCCCTCGTCGAGTTCGACGGCGACGACGTCCGGTCGTTCCTCGCGGATGGCGTCCTCGACCTCCTGGACGCTCTTCGAGGAGACGTGCGCGGTGCCGACGAGACGGACGCTTCCCTCCCTCGGCGCCTGCTGGCTCATTGCTCTCCGGTAACCGGGCACGCTTTTTACCCTTGTCGGAGACCGTCACTCCATGGACGAGGACGACGGGACCCCCGATGGACCGACTTTCGAGGCGACGGTCGACGGCTCGCGCGACGAGGCGGCGATCGACTGCCTGCGGGCGGGCATCGCGGCCGCCCACCCGACGCGCGTGGTCGCCGAGACGGTCGCCGTCGACGGCGACGCGCTCGTCGTCGACGGGAGGCGCTACGACCTCGCCGACTACGACGAGGTGGTGATCGTCGGCGGCGGCAAGGCGGGGACGGGCGTGACCGACGCCCTGCTCGACGTGCTCGGCGAGCGCGTCACCGGCGGGGCGATCGTGACGACGGACCCGCCGGCCGCCGACGGCCCCGTCGAGCGCTTCCAGGGGTCCCATCCCGTCCCGGACGCGGCCGGCGTCGAGGGCGCCGAGCGCGTCGCGGCGATCGCCGAGGCCGCCGACGAGCGGACGCTCGTCCTCGCCGTCATCACCGGCGGCGGGAGCGCTCTGCTCCCGGCCCCCGCGGAGGGGATCACCCTCGCGGACCTCCAGGCGACGACCGACGCGCTGCTCGACAGCGGCGCCGCCATCGACGAGTTGAACGCGGTCCGGAAGCACCTCTCGACGCTGAAGGGCGGCGGCCTCGCCCGCCTCGCCGCCCCCGCCACCGTCGTCACCCTGACGTTCTCGGACGTCGTCGGCAACGACCTCGGGGTGATCGCCAGCGGCCCGACCGTCGCCGACGAGACCACCTTCGACGACGCGCTGACGGTGCTCGACCGGTACGACGTCGACGTGCCCGATCCCGTGCGCGAGCGCCTGGAGCGCGGCGCTGCCGGCGACGTGGCCGAGACGCCCAGGCCGGGCGATCCGATCTTCGACCGGGTGACGACGCACGTGCTCGCGGACGCGTTCACCGCCCTCGACGCCGCCCGCGACGTCGCGGCCGGTCGGGGCTACGACACCCTGCTCCTCTCCTCGCGGCTCACCGGCGAGGCCCGGGAGGCCGCGCGGAGCCACGTCGCGGTCGCCGAGGAGGCCCTGGCGACTGGAAATCCGGTCGACCCGCCCGCGGTGGTGCTCTCCGGGGGCGAGTGTACCGTGACCGTCCGGGGCGAGGGCGGGCGCGGCGGGCCGAACCAGGAGTTCGCCCTCGCCGCGGCGCTCGACCTCCCCGCGGGGGCGACGCTCGCGGCGGTCGACAGCGACGGCATCGACGGCGCCTCCGACGACGCCGGCGCGCTCGTCGACGCCGACACCGTCGACGACCGCCGGGCGGCCAGGGACGCCCTCGACGCCAACGACGCCGGGACCTACCTCGCCGCCCGGGACGCCCTGCTTACCACCGGGCCGACCGGGACGAACGTCAACGACCTCCGGGTGCTCGTGCTCGGCGACCCGCCCGCGGACCACGGTCGCTGAGGCGTCGTCCGGATCGCCGTGGGGTTCCGGCGCCCCCATTCCGGCGTCGATACATGTGCGAACACGGAAACTTTCAAGCCGGTTCCGGTCGCACGCCCGGCCATGGCCCGCCTGTTACCCTCCCTCCCCGACACCTCGACCGTCGAGGAGTCGTCCCCGCGGATCGTGGGGCTCGACGACGAGAACGCCGAGGCCCTCCTTTCGGCGCTCTCGTCCACCACCGCCCGTCAGGTGCTCGACGCCCTCCACGAGGAACCCCGCAACCCGTCGGCGCTCGCCGACGCGGTCGACACGTCCCTCCAGAACGTCCAGTACCACCTCGAACGCCTGGAGTCGGCCGGGCTGATCGAGGTGATCGACACCGCCTACTCCGAGAAGGGCCGCGAGATGAACGTCTACGCCCCCGCCGACCGCCCGCTTGTCGTCTTCGCCGGCGGCGAGGAGGAGAGGTCGGGGCTGCGGACGGCGCTGTCGTCCCTGCTCGGCGGCGTCGCCCTGGTCGCCCTACTCGCCGCGCTCGTCCAGTGGTTCGTGGGCCGGGGTGCGACCGGCGGGAGCGTCCGCACGCTCGCGGCGTCTCCGCCGCCGACGGCCGGCGGACTGCCGCCGGGGTTCCTCTTCTTCCTCGGCGGCCTCTGCGTGCTGCTGGTCGGCTTCGCGTTCTGGTACGTGCGCTACCGGTGAGCGCCCGTCGGGCGCCGGGGACCGTCGCGTCCCCCGCCGCCGGCGATCCACCGCAACGGGCGCCCTCCGGGCGCTTCCGCCGCTCAGTACGCCCAGAGCCGGTCGATCCGGTCGGCGACGTCGGGGTGGGCCGACCGTAGCGCCTCGACGGACCGCTCGCCGCCGACGTTGATCACGTGGACCTCGCCCCGGCGCCCGCCGTAGACGTCCTGGAAGTCGTAGACGACGCCGACGACCGTGAGATCCGCGGGCACCGCGTCGCTCTCGACGAGCGCCGCCACCTGCCGGTCGACGTTGTACTCGACGAGGTGGTTGATGGCGGCCGCCCGGTCGAGGTCGGCCGGGAGGCGGTCGACGCCGGGTTCGAGTCCGGGGCTGAGCAGGGCGATGCAGTGCTCGATGCCCGGCGGCTCCGACAGTTCGCCGGTGAGCGCGTCGTACGTGGCCGTGACGGCGCCACAGCCCGTGTGCCCGACGACGACGACCGTGTCCGTCCCGGCGTACTCGATCGGGTAGAGCACGTCGCCGGAGACCACGTCGCCGGCGTCGGTTCGCTGGACCACCCGGTTGCCGATGTTGCCGCAGGTGAACAGCCGGCCGGGTTCGTCGTTGCCCCAGACGTGGTCCTGGAGGACGCGGGAGTCCGAACAGCAGACGGTGACTGCGGCCGGGCGCTGGCCCTCCTGCACGTCGTCGAAGCGATTCCGGAACGCCTCGGCGTGTGCCTCGTTTCGCCGCAACAGGTCGACGACCGTCCGGTTCATACGTTCGGAGACTCGCCTCCACCTACAAGCGTTTCCCTTCCCCCGGGGCGGCCCCGGACGGTGGAGCGAGCGACGCCGAGCGGGGAACGAGTCGTTTCTGCGGTCGGTGTCTCCCTCCGCGGTCGACGCTCCGTCTCGGGCGCCCGGATCGGCCCGCGGCCGTGGGTGTCGGTCACAATGGTAAAGTGGGTGTGTCGAAAACACCGATCCAATGCCGACGTGCGAGCGGTGTGGAACCGAGCTTTCGTCGACCGGGGGCGTCCTCTCTCGGCTGCTCTCGAACGCGGAGGGGCTGGCCTGCGACCAGTGCGGGGCGGTGCTCTGTCAGGACTGTTACGACAAGCGCCGGCGCGAACTGCTCACGTCCGGCTCCCACCGGAGCTGTCCCGTCTGCAAGGACGGGATGATGCGGCCGCGGTGAGGGGGAACCGACGGGCGCTCTGCGGCCGACCGGAACTCGGAGACCGACCGACGGTCACCGGTAGTCGCCGAACGTCTCCGCCAGCGCGTCGAGGGCCTCGTGGTGTTCGGTCGTGTGGGGCGCCGTGAGCGGCGAGACGCTGATCCGCCCCTCGACGATGGCGCGGCGATCCGTTCCGTCCGGATCCGGGACGTCGCCCTCCCGCATCCGCGCCCACACGGGGTCGTTGAGGTGGACCACGTCGCCGTCGCGCTCGGCCTCCATCTCGTAGCGGCGCGACGGGCGCGTGATCTCCATCTCGGCCGGCTCCTCGCCGAGCAGCGGGGCGTTCACGTTCAGGTAGTCGGCCTGCTCGAACACGCCGGCCCCGAGGCCGTGTTCGACGAGGTAGGCCGTCGCGCGGGTCGCGTTGCCGTAGTCGGCGGGCGTCGTCGCCTGTTCCGCCCAGTCCTCGCCGCCGGGGACGTACAGCGACGCGGCGATGGCGGGCACGTCGAAGAACGTCGCCTCCACCGCCGCCGAGATGGTGCCCGAGCGGCCGAGCACGTACGCCCCCAGGTTCGCGCCCTTGTTGCAGCCGGCGACGACGAGGTCGACGTCCGGGCAGAGCGTCGACAGGCCGGCGATGGTGCAGTCGGCAGGCGTGCCGTGGATGGCGTACCCGAGTTCGTGGGCAGTGACGTCGACCGACGACGACAGCGCGCGCCCGACGGCGCTCTGGTCCTCGGCGGGCGCGACGGCCACCACGTCGGCCACGTCCGCGAGGGCGTCGTAGAGCGCGCGAAAGCCCACGCTCTCGATCCCGTCGTCGTTCGTCACCATCACTCGCGGCGTGTCGCTCATACCCTCCCCTGGGAAAGCGGGCGCAAAAGCGCACCGGACCTCGACCTTTTGCTGCCCGACCTTTTGCTGCGCTCGCTCCCTACGGTCGCTCGCTGGCAAAAGCTCGACCAAAAGCCTTCGTCACCCCCTCAGTCACGGCTTCGCCGCTCCTTCGGGGGCTCCTCGGCCCGCTCACTCGCTCCGCTCGTTCGCGGTCGGATCCGGCGACGACCGCCGACCGCACCCGGCGACGACCGCCGACCGCACCCGGCGACGACCGCCGACCGCACCCGGCGACGACTGCCGACCGCACCCGGCGACGACCGCCGACCGCACCGCCTCTCACCGACTCAGGCCACGAAGTCGACGACCGTCTCGGCGTCGACGACGACGTTGTACGCCGCCTCGTCGTCGTTCCAGAGGACGAGCGCGTTCTCGAAGGCGAGGACGTCGCCGTAGTCGGCGCCGACGAGCGATTCGTTCAGCGCCGACTCGCGGGCGAGGACGGCGAAACAGCCGGTCGTCTCGCTGCCGTCGCCGATCTTGAACACGGGGTTGCCCCCGTCGGCGAGGTCGCGGCTCAGTTTCACCGCCAGCAGGTCCACCCGCTCGGTGACGTGGCGCTCCATGTCGGCCATCCGGGCGTGTCGCCGGGGGCTGGCCGTGACGGGCGTCCGCCGCTCGCCGTCCGTCCTGAGGATCGCGTAGGCGTACTGGACGTCGACGTTGACGAACTCGCCGTCGCCGTCCCCCGCCTCGTTGAGGCGGCGCTGGAACCCCGGGACGTCGAGGTCGGGGCGCAAGTCGAAGGACCAGCCCCTGTCGCTGGGCGCCGCGTCCGGCCAGAGACGGAGCGTCGGCGAGTAGACGGTCACGTCGCCACCGGGCGGTGCGACCGCGCGCTCGACCTCCCGGAGACCGGTCGCGGTCTCCAGGTCGGCGGGCGCGAGCGCGACCAGCGACCCGTCGGGCGCGAGCGCGTCGAGGTACCGCTGGACGACCGCGACGGGATCGTCGAGTTCGCTCAGAACGTTGCCGAGGAGGACGAGGTCGAACCCGGCGTCCGCGTCTCCGTCTTCGCCCTCGGCCCCGCCGGGCGCCGCGGTAGCGGCGTCGAACGCCTCGGCGCGCTCGCGGTGGATCGTCGCGTGGACGTTCGGTCCGGTCTCGGCGAGTACTCGTTCGAGCACGTCCGCGGCGGCGCTCGGCTCGACGGCGTGGTAGTCGACGAGGGCGTCGTCGGGCAGGTAGTCGACCAGCCCGAGGGCCGGCCCACCGACGCCGGCGCCGACGTCGCAGACCGAGAGCCGCCGGGGGAGCAGGCCGCGCTCGGCCAGGTCGTCGAGGACGTAGCCGACCGCGGCGTAGTAATCGGGGAGGTGGTAGATCGCGTAGCCGAGGGCGGTCGTCTCGTCGTACTCGACCGGCGAGCCGGTGAGGTAGTCGGCCTTGAACCGGCGGATCGTCTCCCGGAGGGCGTCGCCGGACTCGCCGCGGTGCCAGTTGGCCCCGAACCGCTCGACGAGCCGGTCTTCGAGGGCCATCCCGTACCGGCCGGGGAACGCGGTCGGCGACCAGCCCGGCGGCGACACCGGATCGTCGGGGACAGGGACGAACGTGCCGTCGTCGCGCTCGATCAGGCCGAGGTCGACGGCCTCCTCGCGTAGCACCTGGCGGACGACCGCCGGGTGGGGCGTCCCCTCGACGTACTCGTGGATCTCCTCGGGGTCGATCGGCCGCACCCGCCGGAGGTACTTCGCGTTCGACCGGACGGCCTCGCGGTCGACCACGTCAGCTCCCCCCGGCAGTCGAGTCGTCCTCGGATCGGCGTCCCGCGGCGGGGTCCCCGTCGATCCGCTCCCTGGCCTCGCTGTAGAGGGCGTCGAAGGTGTCGCCCTCGGCGTCCGCGAGCCGGTTCGCGGCGGCCGCGACCCGCTCGGCGCCGGGGAACGTCTCCTGGATCTCCCGGTACACCCGGGGCGTGCCGTCGGTGACCGTCGCCGCGACGTCGTCGAGCGCCGCGGACACCGGCGTGGCGAACTCCTCGCGGACCTCGCCCGCCGCGAGCGCGTAGGCGAGCACGGCCGCGTGGGCGCTCGCCTGAACCGTCTCCATGGCCTCGTCGTGCTCCGCGGCGGTGGTCTCGAAGGGGTGGTTGCCGGCGGCCCGGAGGTCGTCGAGGAGGGCGTCGAGCACCGGCCCCGACGCGTCGGGGACGACGGCCACGTTGCCGGGCGCGTTCGCCGGCGCGAACAGCGGGTGGAGGCTCGCGCGCTCGCGGTCGGGCAGGTGCGTCCGCATCGCCGCGAGCGGGTCGCGCATGACGCCGCTCACGTCGAACATCGCGGCCTCCGCCCGCGGCGCGTGGGCCGCGACCGCCGCCTCGACCGCCGAGATCGGCACGGCGAGACAGACCGCCTCGAAGGTCTCCTCGGTCTCGACCGACACCGCGCGCCCGTCGACCGCGTCCGCTGCCGCCCGGGCGGCGTCGGGATCGACGTCCGCGAACGCGACCGGCGCCTCGACGCTCCGGGCAAGCCACCGACCCATCGCGCCGGCGCCGACGACGAGCAGTTCCATCGCTCTCACGTAGGTCGCGGGGGTCAAAAAAGGAGTTCGATACCCCCCGGGACGCGCCGCGGCGCCGTCTCGCCCGCCGCGCGCGGCAGGTCCCGTGCCGGTCGGCCTGCGCTCAGCCCCTTTCACAACCTGTGGAGAGTTTCTCGACCGACTCTCGCCGTGCGACAATTCGAGTGTATGACTGTCTAGCGCCCCTATAATGGGTCGTTAAAGGCCGTTTGGCTGAACTTAGTGTCTAGTTATCAATTCATGCGTAGTTTTATCTGGGTCCGGTTCGGAGTGGCCTGCGTGAAGTTCCCCACGGTGAGTGGGCGGGACGCCTCCGGCGAGCGCGTCCACCTCCCGGTCGACTTCGAGGGCGACCCGACGCTCGTCCTCATCACGTTCCGGTGGCAACAGCGCTCGCTGGCGCGGTCGTGGCGCCAGTTCGCCACGGAACTCGGCGACCGTTACGACCGGTTCGAGTTCTACGAACTCCACGTGACCGGGCAGGGCAGCGGGATGACACCGCCCATGCTCTCCGGGGGGATGCGCCCGGCGCCCGCGCCGGGATCGCTCGACGAACACAGCATCCTGCTGTTCGTCGACCGGGACTACTTCCAGCGGTCGCTCGGTCTGCTGGGCGAGACCTCCGTGTACGCCATGCTCATCGACGACGGCCACGTCGTCCGTCAGGCCGCCGGCGTGCTCACGGAGGACATCGCCGACGGCCTGCGGTCGCTGCTGGACGAATGGGAGGCCGCAGAACAGCGCTGGGACGTCATGGGGACCGACGAGGCCGACGCGAACGGCGAGGCCGGCCAGTAGTCGGCCGAGGCCGCCAGCGGCGGGAATCGCCGCGTTCGCGAGGGAATCGACCTCGGTGGTCGTCAGTCGACCACGAGGTCGATCGGGTAGTCGGTGAGGTTCTCGTAGCCGTCTTCGGTGACGACCACCAGGTCCTCGATGCGGACGCCGCCCACCGCCGGGTCGTACAGCCCCGGTTCGATCGTGATCACGTTCCCCGGTTTCAGTTCCTCCCCGTCCGGGGAGACGCTCGGCGCCTCGTGGACGTCCAGGCCGACGCCGTGGCCCGTCGAGTGGATGAACCCCGTCTCCGTCTGCGGGTCCGACCGAAGGGTGGGGAGCCCCGCCGCCTCGTACACGTCGCAGGCCGCGGCGTGGACCTCGGCGCCCGTGGCGCCGGGCTCGACCGCGTCGAGGGCCGCCCGGCGCGCTCGGTCGGTCAGGTCGAACCACTCGCGGACGGTCTCGTCCGGGTCGCCGACGACGAACGTCCGGGTCATGTCGGCGTGGTACCCCGACGCCTTGTCGCGCGGGAACACGTCGACGATGATCGGTTCGTCCGGCGCGAGCGGGCCGCTCCCCCGGTCGTGGGGGTCCGCCGCCGCCCGGCCGCAGGCGACGATGGTCTCGTCGAGCCCGCAGCCGTGCCTGAGCAGGGTCACTTCGATCTCCTCCTTGACGCGCTCGCTGGTCAGGGGCTCGCCGTCGAGGCGGAGCGCGCCGTCGACCGCCTCGGACGCCCGGAGGAGGTCCTCCGCGGCGGCCAGCGCCGCCTCGTTCGCGCGCTGGGCCTCCCGGACGTGTTCGATCTCCGATTCGCGCTTGACGGCCCTGATCTCCCCGAGCGCGTCGCGTGCGGCGACGGAGATCGCCACGCCCCGCTCGCGCAGGCGGTCGGCGAGGCCGAGCGGGAAGCGCTCGGGGGCGACCACGCGCTCGACGTCGCGGTCGGCGAGGAACGCCGCGATCGCTCGGGCACGGCCCTCGCGCGGGCCGTGTTCGTTCGCCAGCGCCCGGAAGTCGTAGGTGCTCTGCCGGACCACCTCGTCGGCGCGCGCCGTCGACCGGGCCCGGCCGTACTCCAGCGCGGACACCAGCAGCGAGACCCGATCGGGGGTGTAGAGGGTCAGGAAGGGGTCCGGCGCGTCGAAGCCGGAGAGATACCGCTGGTCCGAGTCGTCGCCCGCCGCGTAGATCAGGAAGCCGTCCGCCTCGCCGAGCGAGGCGTCGAGGGCGGAGAAGTCTGGCTCCATGGTCGACCCACGGGCGGCGGGCCCGAAGTAGCTACCGGCGATCCCCGAAGTAGCTACCGGCGACCCGGCGTACCACAGCGAGCCCCGAAGTCCGGTGCGCGCCGACCGCCCGGAACGCGGTCGATCTCCTCGCTCCGTTGACCGGACTCGACCGGAATCCCAACACTCTTGAGTCGGGACCGGGACCCACCGTGTGATGCGTTCCCGCGGCACGGGTCACGGCGACCGTCCCGTCGACGACCGTCCCAGCGCCGACTTCGACGACGCCGACGGTACGGTCGGCGTCGACGCGCCACCGGACGCCGGCGCCGCCACGAATGCCAGCGCCCCCGCGGACGCCGGAACTCTCGCCGCCGCCGACCCGTACGGGCTGGACCTCCCGGCGGGCTGGCGGTGGTGGACCGACGGGGGCCGGTCGATCTACGAGTCGCCCGGCGGGCGTCGGCGGATCGTTGTCCGAGAGTTCGCCCGCGGCCTGACGCTGTACTGGTGGGTCGACCTCCACGAGCGACGCGAGGACGGGTGGACCGACGCCGAGGCCGTGGGCGGGACCTTCGACGACCCGGCCGAGGCCGCGCGCGCCGCGTCCCGACTCGTGGCCGAGATCGCCGGCGAGGATCCCGACGGCGCGAGCGCGGCCGAGGCGTGAGCCGACGCGCCATCCCCGCCCGGATCGCCCTCGGATCGGCACGCCGGCGCCGTCCACGCTCCGGTAGCCTCTTTTGACGGCGGGGCGGACGACCCCCATGAACGTCACCATCTCGCAGTCGGGCGTCAGCGGCGCCGCGAGCGCGCCGCCGTCGAAGAGCTACACACACCGGGCCGTCCTCGCCGCGGGGTACAGCGACGGCGCGACGGTTCGGGACGCGCTCGTGAGCGCCGACACCCGGGCGACGATGCGGGCCGTCGAGGCGTTCGGTGGCACCGTCCGGCGCGACGGCTCCACCGTCGACGTCGACGGGTTCGACGGCCGGCCGGGCGTGCCCGACGACGTGATCGACTGCGCCAACAGCGGCACCACGATGCGGCTCGTCACCGCCTGCGCCGCGCTCGCCGACGGACTCACCGTGCTGACCGGCGACGACTCCCTCCGCTCCCGACCGCAGGGGCCGCTCCTGGGGGCGATCGAGGCCCTCGGCGGGCGGGGCGAGAGCACCCGGGGCAACGGCCAGGCGCCGCTCGTCGTCGGCGGCCCGGTCGCCGGCGGGACGGTCTCGATCCCGGGCGACGTCTCCTCGCAGTACGTGACGGCGCTGCTGATGGCCGGCGCCGTCACGAGTGAGGGGATCGAGGTCGACCTGGAGACCGAACTCAAGTCGGCGCCGTACGTGGACATCACGGTCGAGGTCCTGCGCGAGTTCGGCGTCGAGGCCCGGCGCACCGACGCGGGCTTCGCCGTCGACGGCGGGGGGCGTTACGCCCCCGAGGGCGGCGAGTACGCCGTCCCCGGCGACTTCTCCTCGATGTCCTACCTGCTCGCGGCAGGGGCGATCGCCGGCGACGACGCGGTGACCGTCACCGGCGCCCGCCCGAGCGCCCAGGGCGACAGCGCCATCGTCGACATCTTGGAGCGGATGGGCGCCGCGGTCGACTGGGACCGGGACGCGGGCGAGATCCGGGTGTCGCGGTCGGCGCTCACCGGCGTCGAGGTCGACGTGGGCGACACCCCCGACCTGTTGCCGACCGTCGCCGCGCTGGGGGCCGTCGCCGACGGCGACACGCGGATCGTCAACTGCGAGCACGTCCGCTACAAGGAGACCGACCGGGTGAGCGCGATGGCCGAGGAACTGTCGAAGCTGGGCGCGAGCGTCACGGAGGAACACGACGTGCTGACGATCCACGGCGGCGAGAGCGACCTCGTCGGCGCCGCCGTCGACGGCCGGGCGGACCACCGGATCGTGATGTCGCTCGCGCTCGCCGGCCTCGTCGCCGACGGGGAGACCACCGTCGCCGGCGCCGAGCACGTCGACGTCTCCTTCCCCGGCTACTTCGGCGTGCTCGCCGACCTCGGCGCCGCCGTCGAACGCTGAGACGGGCGTCGGCGTCGGATCGTCGACCGCAGGCCACACCCGGGGCCCGGCCGGGCGACGGGTCCGCCTCCGCATTCTGCAACCTCTAAATGCCCGGGTCCCTCAGGGCGAGGTAATGAACGGCAACACGTTCGGTCGCCTGTTCCAGGTGACCACCTACGGCGAGAGTCACGGCGAGGCCATGGGGGTGACGGTCTCGGGCTGTCCCGCGGGCGTCGAACTGGACGAGGACGCGGTCCAGCGCGAACTCGACCGGCGCAAGCCCGGCCAGTCGATGATCACGACCTCCCGGGACGAACCCGACGCCGTCGATATCAACTCCGGCGTCCAGGACGGCTACACCACGGGGACGCCCATCGGCATGGTGATCCAGAACAAGGACGCCCGCTCGGGCAAGTACGAGCCCTACGTCACCGCGCCCCGTCCGTCCCACGGCGACTACACCTACTCCGCGAAGTTCGGGACCCGCAACTGGGGCGGCGGCGGGCGCTCCTCGGCCCGGGAGACGGTCAACTGGGTCGCCGCCGGCGCCGTCGCCCAGCAGGTGCTCGACGGGAGCGAGTACGACGTGCAGGTGAAAGCCCACGTCAACCAGATCGGCGACGTCGAGGCCCCGGAGGTGAGCTTCGAGGAGATGCTCGAACACGCCGAGGAGAACGACGTGCGCTGTGCCGACCCCGAGACGGCCGAGGAGATGCTCGAACTGATCGACGATTACCAGCGCGAGGGCGACTCCATCGGCGGATCGATCTACTTCGAGGCCCGCGGCGTCCCGCGGGGGCTGGGCGCCCCGCGCTTCGACGGCTTCCCCTCCCGACTGGGCCAGGCGATGATGTCGATCCCGGCGACGACCGCCTTCGAGTTCGGCCTGGGCCGCGAGGCCCGCGAGTGGACCGGACTCGACCGCAACGAGGACTGGGAGTTCGACGAGGGCGATCGGCCGGAGGTCGTCAGCGAGGCCGGCGACCCGGTCCCCGTCGGCAACGAGCACGGCGGCCTCCAGGGCGGGATCACCACGGGCGAACCCGTCTACGGCGAGGTGACCTGGCACGCGCCGACGTCGATCCCGAAACAGCAGACGACCGTCGACTGGGAGACGGGCGAGGCAAAGGAGATCCAGGTCGTCGGCCGCCACGATCCGGTGCTCCCGCCGCGGGCGGTGCCGGTCGTCGAATCGATGCTCCGGCTCACCATCCTCGATTTCATGCTGCTCGCGGGTCGGATCAACCCCGATCGAATCGACGGGTCGCCGGGCCAGTACGACACGCCGTACCACCCCTCTAGCCCGCGCAACGAGGACGCGTAGCTCGCGCCGCCTCTTCTGTCAGCGTCGCGTTCGCCGGTTGTAGATCGCCACGTACGGTGGTTGTGGGTCGCCGCGTTTGCGACGCTTCCGACGCCGCGTTTGCGACGCTTCCGACGCTCCGTTCGCGACGCCGCACCCCTCGCTCGCCGTCCCACCGGCGAACCCGTCTCTCGCGGCGGTCTGGAGTCGCTCACCCGCCGTTTTCCGTCGGTACAATTGGCACGCGTAGACCGGGTTGCGACATCCGACAACGATCTGGTCTTTACCTGGGAGAGAATTGCCAGGTTGTTCATACATCGGTGTTGTGGCTGATAGATTGTGAGGAATAAGGTGGTGTATTAGGACCTTCATAATCTTTGCTTGTCAATGCATAGCAAAGGTTTAATCGCGTCGTGGCCCACATTCGAATCAGTGGCCCGGACGGGCCGTGAGTACCAAACATGACTGACCAAGAACTCATCTGGCGGATCGCGGGCGGATCCGGGGACGGGATCGCCTCGACCAGCCAGAACTTTGCGAAGGCGCTCATGCGTTCGGGGCTGAACGTCTTCACTCATCGACACTATCCGTCTCGCATCCGGGGTGGGCACACGTACACCGAGGTACGCGTCTCCGACCGCCCGGTCAAGTCGCGGGGCGACGGCTACAACTTCCTGCTCGCGCTGGGCGACTCCTTCGCGCGCAACCCCCAGGAGCACGCCTACTACGGGAACGAGGAGGCCAAACCGCTCTCGGAGAACCTCGACGAGCTGGTCGAGGGCGGCGTCATCGTCTACGACTCGGGCCTGCTCGACGCCTCGGAAGTCCCCGACTTCGAGGAGCGCGTCGCCGAGAACGACTGGCACGTCTTCGACGTCGACCTCCGGACGATCGCCCGCGAACACGGGCGCGAGGTCATGCGCAACACCGCCGGCGTCGCCGTGACCTGCGCCGTCGCCGGGATCGACCCCGAGGTGATCAAGAGCCTGATGCGCGACGCCATGTCCGAGCAGATCCTCGAACCGAACCTGGCGGTGTTCGACGACGCGTACGACACCGTCACCGAGGAGTACGACGTCGACGCACCGTCGGTGTCGGTCCCCGAGGGCGAGCAGGACGAGGAACCGGTGTTGCTCTCGGGGAGCGACGCCATCGCCTACGCCGCCCTCGACGAGGGATGCCGGTTCATCGCGGGCTACCCGATGACCCCCTGGACCGAGGTGTTCACCATCATGTCCAAGAACCTGCCCGAGGTGGGCGGCATCTCCGAGCAGGTCGAGGACGAGATCGCGGCCGCCGCGCTCGCGCTGGGGGCCTCCCACGCTGGCGTCAAGGCCATGTCCGGGTCCTCGGGCGGCGGGTTCGCCCTGATGTCCGAACCGCTCGGCCTCGCGGAGATGACCGAGACGCCGGTCGTCCTCGTCGAGGCCATGCGCGCCGGCCCCTCGACCGGGATGCCGACCAAGCCCGAGCAGGCCGACCTCGAACACGTCCTCTACACCTCCCAGGGCGACTCGAACCGCGTCGTGTTCGCCCCCGGAACGGTGGAGGAGGCGTACACCCAGACGCGGCGGGCCTTCCAGCTCGCCTACGACTACCAGATCCCGTCGATCGTCATCTACGACCAGAAACTCGGCGGCGAACTCGTCAGCGTTCCGGCGAGCCACTTCGACGAGGAGCCGAACCCGTCGCTCGGCGCGACGCTGACCGAGGCCGAACTCGCCGAGGCCCCCCACGACGACTCGGGGAAGTTCAACCGGTTCCAGTACGACGCCGAGAACGGCGTCAGCCCCCGCTCGATCCCCGGGCAGAAGGGCGGGCGCTTCCTCGCCACCGGCAACGAGCACATGCCCGCCGGTCACATCAGCGAGGACCCGACCAACCGGGTCAACCAGGTGAACCGTCGCATGCAGCGCCTGGCGTCGATCCGGGCGGAGCTGGACGCCGACGAGGGGAGCCACCAGACCTACTACGGCCCCGAGGACGCCGACTACGGCATCATGACCTGGGGCAGCCAGCAGGGCACCGTCGAGGAGGCGGTCGACCGCCTCAACGCCGACGGCTACTCGGTGAAGGCCATCGGCGTCTCGGAGATGATGCCCTACCCCGTCGAGGAGGTGTCGGCGTTCCTGGAGAGCGTCGAGCAGTGTCTCGTCGTCGAGATGAACGCCTCGGCGCAGTTCCGCGGCCTGACTCAGAAGGAACTGGGTCGCTACGGCGAGAAGCTCAGCAGCCTGTTGAAGTACAACGGCAACCCCTTCGAGCCCGCGGAGATCGTCGCGGGCTTCGCGGCACGCATCGCGGAGGACGGGGAGGAGCTCCCCGGCCAGCAGACCAAGTTCGTCCCGGCGGCGGGTGACTGACCATGAGTGCATTCAGCGCGATCGGAGAGGAGCGAGAATCGAACCGTGACGAGTTCACGCCCGGACTCGAACCGCAGCCGACCTGGTGTCCGGGCTGTGGCGACTTCGGGGTCCTGAAGGCCCTGAAGGGGGCCGCGGCCGAACTCGGGCTCAGCCCCGACTCGATGCTCCTGTGTACGGGCATCGGCTGTTCGGGCAAGCTCAACAGCTACTTCGAGAGCTACGGGTTCCACACGATCCACGGCCGGAGCCTGCCCATCGCGCGGGCGGCGAAGCTCGCCAACACCGGCCTCACCGTGGTGGCGGCCGGCGGCGACGGCGACGGCTACGGCATCGGCGGCAACCACTTCGTCCACTCGGCCCGCGAGAACCACGACATGACCTACATCGTGTTCAACAACGAGATCTTCGGGCTCACGAAGGGGCAGACGTCGCCCACCTCGCCGAAGGGGCACACCTCGAAGACCCAGCCCCACGGCTCGGCGAAGGACCCGATCCGGCCGCTTTCGCTGTCGCTCACCGCCGGCTCGTCGTACATCGCCCGGACCGCGGCGGTCAACCCCAACCAGGCCAAGGACATCCTCGTCGAGGCCATCGAGCACGACGGCTTCTCCCACATCGACTTCCTCACGCAGTGTCCGACCTGGAACAAGGACGCCCGCCAGTACGTCCCCTACATCGACGTCAACGAGTCCGACGACTACGACCACGACGTCCACGACCGCGAGGCCGCGGCGAGCCTGATGTACGAGACCGAGAGCAAACTCTACGAGGGCGAGGTGCTCACGGGCCGCTACTACGTCGACGACGAGCGCCCCTCCTACCAGCAGGAGAAGCGCTCGATCGGCGAACTGCCCGAGGAACCCCTGGCGGAGCGCTACTTCGACGACGACTACGAGTGGGAGCGCTCCTACGACATGTTCCTCGACCAGCACCGCTGAGCGCCCCGACGCGGCCGCGACCCAAGACGGATCGTCGGCTCACCCCGTCCGTTTCCGTCTCGACGCTCTTCTCCGTCTCGACTTTCCTCGCCGTCTTCGACGCTCCTCGCCGTTTCGTCCCCCCTTTACCGCCCGTGCGGATAGCCCCCTTACCGTCCATTCGAGTGGTCGCCGCCGACACCTCGAACTGCGGTTCACGGACTCCGAGATGGGTTTGACGATTCGCAACATATTTTTTCGGGCGAGCAAAACGTTTCGTCATGGAGACGGCATCGACGGAACGGCGGATCCTCGAGGTCCTCGAAGCAGACGCCCAGGCCTCCTACGCGGAGATCGCTGAAGAGGCAGGCGTCTCGAAGCCGACCGTCAGGAAGTACATCAAACAGCTCGAAGACGACGGCGTGATCGTCGGCTACTCCGCCGACGTCAACCCCAAGAAGCTCTCCGGGCAGTCGATCGCACTGGTGGGAATCGACGTCGAGAGCGAGCGCTACGTCGAGGTGACCCGCGCGCTCAAGGACCTCGACGCGGTCGAGGCGCTGTACACCTCGTCCGGGGATCACATGCTGATGGCCGAGGTCCGCGCGAGCGACGGCAACCGCCTGGGCGAGGTCATCAGCGACGACATCCTGGCCCTCGACGGCGTCACAGCCACCCACCCGTCGTTCCTCCAGGAGCGACTGAAGTAGGCGGTCGGTCCGCGCGCGCTGGAACGCCCTCGCCGCCGCGCTGTCGGAAAGGCTCACTACCCTGCGGTCCAACGTCGGGACGATGACCGGCGAGACGCTCCCGGGACTCGACCCCGACCCCGACGAGCGGATCGTCTGCCACGTCGACATGGACTGCTTTTACGCCTCCTGCGAGCGCCTCCGGGAGCCGGCGCTGCGGGGCGAACCGGTCGTCGTCGGGATGGGCTACGAGGCGGGGGAGCCACACGGCGCCGTCGCCACGGCGAGCTACGAGGCCCGCGAACACGGCGTCGAGAGCGCCCAGCCCATCTCGCAGGCCCTCGACGCACTCCCGCGGGCAGAGGTGCCGCCGGGCGAGGTAGGCGAGGGCGAGGCGGACGCCGGCGGCGACGATCCGGTCGGCTTCTACCGCCCGGTCGACATCGAGTTCTATCGGTCGGTCGCCGCCGAGGTCAAGGAGATCCTCCACGACGTCGCGGACGTGGTGCGGGAGGTGAGCATCGACGAGGCCTACCTCGACGTGACCGACCGAACCGCCTGGGACCGTGCGGGAGACGGCGACCGCACGCTCGCGGAGGGGTTCGCCCGGCACGTCAAACAGCGCATCGAGCGGGAGGTCGGCGTCCCCGCGAGCGTCGGCGTCGCGCCGAACATGTCGACGGCGAAGATCGCCAGCGACGCGGACAAGCCCGACGGGCTGGTCGTCGTGCCGCCGGGGGAGGTGCGCTCCTTTCTCGCGCCGCTCCCGGTCGAGGAGATCCACGGCGTCGGCCCGGTCACGGCGCGGCGCCTCGGGGCCCGCGACATCGAGACCGCCGGCGACCTCGCGGCCGCCGACCCGGGCGACCTGCAGTCGGCGTTCGGGACGCGCGGGCGGGAACTGTACGACCGCGCCCGGGGTCGGGACGACCGCGAGGTGACGCCCACCGGGCGGCCGAAGAGCCTCAACCGCGAGAAGGCGTTCACCGAGGCGACGGACGACGGCGAGCGCAAGCGCGAGCAGGTCCGCGCCCTCGCGGCCGACGTCGCCGACCGCGCCCGATCCCGGGGGGCGCTCTACCGCACCATCGGCATCAAGGTCGTCACGCCGCCGTACGACGTCCACACCCGCGAGCGCTCGCTCCCCGGTCCCATCGACGATCCCGACCTCGTCCGCGAGGTGGCGCTGGACCTCCTCGACGAGTTCGCCGACGACCGGGTACGAAAGCTCGGCGTCCGGGTGTCGAACCTCTCGTTTTCGACGGCCGACCAGGCCCGGCTGGACGGGTGGGACGGCGCCGCTGCGGACGGCCCCGCGGACGGAGATGCGACGGGCGAGGCGGGGAGCGCGGCGAGGGGCGACGCAGCGACCGACTCTCGCGGGGCGGACGGACAGGCCGCCCTCTCGGACTTCGATCGAGCGGGTGACCGGGGGAACGAGGCGCGCCGCGCAGCCGACGGTGCGGGCGACGAGGCGGGGGAGTCGACCGCCCCGGAGACGGACGACGACGGTGCGGTGACGCTCCGGGACTTCGAGACACCGGCCGGCGGTGACGACCCGTCGGACGACCGCGACGGCCGGTGAGTCAGCCGTCGCCCAGCAGCAGGAGGACGACGAGGGCCGCGGCCAGGCCGGTCACGAACCCGAGGCCGTGGACGAGCGCCGAGAGGGCGGACTCGCGGAGGAGTCCCGTCGGGAAGAGGGTCACTGCCACCGTGACGGCCGAGCAGAGGAACCCGCCGACGAGCGGCGCCGCCGAGGCGATCCGCTCGCGCCAGGCCGCCGCGCGGTCGCGCCAGGACGCGGCGCCGGGGCGCGGGGTCGAATCGAACGCATCGTCCCCGAGGCGCACGAGCAGCGCGCCGAGCGGGAACAGCACGAACGAGCGCACCAGGGTCCGCTCGACCGCGGGGAGGTCCGCCCCGGTCACGACGAGGAGGTACCCGAGGACGACGGCGAGCCCGAGCCACCCGAGCAGGAACGTCGTCCGGCGGCGATAGCGGGTGCAGATGACGAGCAGCCAGGCGACGAAGAAGACGCCGACCACCGCGCTGGCGACCCCTGAGAACCCCACGACGACGCGCCGCGGGTGCATCCCGAGCACCGAGACCACCTTGACGACGGCGACGGCCGTCACCGCCGGCGTCACGAGGAGGCAGGCGCCCACCGAGAGGCCGAACCACCGCTCGCGGCCGACCGCCCGCGCGAGCGCGTAGCCGACGGCGACGTAGAGCGCGTAGAAGGCGACGTTCGCCAGCAGGTGGCCGACCGAGAGGTGGAGGTAGGCCGCCGCGGCGACGGAGAGGAACGACTCGCTGGCCGACGCGCCGAGCGCGGTTCGTCGGATCGACGCCGGCACGGCGACGTGCAAGCCGATCAGGACCGGGACGACGAGCGCGAGGACGGAGAGGTCGAGCGCGGCGACCGAGCGCGGCCGCCGACTCGACATCCACCGCTCGACGTCGTCGCGCCATCGGTGGGCCACGGGTGTCCGTACGGGACGGCCGCGAACGTGTTAACATTATTTCATAACTGGGTGTATTTCGCGGTTCGAACACTCTCCTGACGAGGTCGAGTGTATCTTCGATCGACGGGAGTAGACGGTGGTTTCGAGGGCTAGCCGGCGTTTAACCGGTCGCTGGGACGAGCGGCTGGCGCTCGGCGGGGATCGCGCTCGGGCGAGACAGTCCATTCAACTCCTGGACAGTTCCCGGCGGCTCGCGGGATCGACTGGCGACCGCGGCGGCTTCGCGTCTGACGTAGAACTATGAGGGAGGGTACCCTCCGTCCCGGCAATGAGTGACTCCGAGACCATCGCCGTCGCGGACGTGAGCGCCGGCGTGGGCGGCGCGCCGGACGCCGACCCGGGGACGACCGTGGAGTTGCCGGCGGTCGAACTGCTGACCGGCCGCGGGTTCGTCACCGGCAAGTCCGGCTCCGGCAAGTCGAACACCGCGAGCGTCATCATCGAGAACCTGCTGTCGAACAACTTCCCGGTGATGATCGTCGACACCGACGGGGAGTACTACGGCCTCAAGGAGGCCTTCGAGATCCTCCACGCCGGCGCCGACGACGAGTGCGACATCCAGGTCAGCCCGGAGCACGCCGAGCGCCTCGCCTCGCTGGCGCTGGAACAGAACGTTCCGATCATCCTCGACGTCTCGGGCTACCTCGACGAGGACGTCGCCCAGGAGCTCCTGCTGGAGACGACCCGCCACCTGTTCGCCAAGGAGAAGAAGCTCAAGAAGCCCTTCCTGATGCTCGTCGAGGAGGTCCACGAGTACATCCCGGAGGGCGGCGGCCTCGGCGAGGCCGGCAAGATGCTCATCAAGGTGGGCAAGCGCGGCCGCAAGCACGGCCTCGGCATCGTCGGCATCTCCCAGCGACCGGCCGACGTCAAGAAGGACTTCATCACGCAGTGCGACTGGCTCGTCTGGCACCGGCTCACCTGGGGCAACGACACCAAGGTCGTCGGTCGGATCCTCGGGTCGGAGTACTCGACTGCCATCGAGGAGATGGACGACGGCGAGGGCTTCCTCGTGACCGACTGGTCCGAGCACGTCCGCCGGGTGCAGTTCCACCGCAAGGAGACGTTCGACGCCGGCGCGACGCCCGGGCTGGAGGACTTCGAGCGCCCGGAACTCAAGTCGGTCAGCGGCGACCTGGTCGACGAACTGCGGACCATCAGCGACGAGCAGGAGCGCAAGGAGTCCCGGCTGGCCGACCTCCGCCAGGAACTCGACAAGAAGGAGCAGCGCATCGCCGAACTCGAACGCGAACTGTCCGAGGCCCGCGACATGCGGCAGATGGCCGACCAGTTCGCGCAGGCCCTGCTCGGCCGGGCCGAGGCGCCCTACCGCGGCGGCGGGGGGCGAAACATGAACCGCCCCCACGAGCGCCAGCGCGCGCTCCGGGAGTACGAGGCGCCGGCCGACGGGCCGGCGACGGCAGACGCCGGGGACGGCGGCGCGGAGACCGCGGACGCAGAGGTCGCCGACGCCGAGGCCGCCGACGCCCGGACCGCGGCGGAGGGTTCGACCGCCCGGACCGCCGACGCCGGGGGGATCGGCGCGACCGACGCGGCCGGGAGCGACGGCGGCGACGCGGCCGACGCGGCGGCAGCCTTCGGCGGCCTGTTCGGCGCCGCCGACGGCGGGACCGAGGGCGCCGCGAACGGGGAATCCGCGCCCTCCGGCGTGAACGGCGAGGCTGCCCACCCGAACGCCGTCGTCTGGGCGACCGACGGCGGGTCGGGGGGCGGCGCGGCGGCGGCCGCCACCGCGACCTACCCGGGGTTCGCCGCGGTCGACGGCGCCATCGACACCTCGCTCTCGCGCGACGACGCCGTGCTGGCCGTCGACGGCGGGGTGACCCGTGAGGCGGTCGAGGAGGCCGTGACGGCGATCCTCGACGCGCTCGGAGACGTCTCCCGGGGGATGCTCGCCCACTACCGCGACCGCGGCGCGTCGACGCCCCTCGACGCCCACGTCGCCGGCGGCGGCGACCGCGACCGCGGCGCCGCCTACGGCCGCAACCGACCGCTCAGGGTCGCGGGGTTCGTCCGCCACGCCGGGCGCGACCGCTACGCGTACGCGCTCCCGGAGACCCTCCGCGACGCCTTCGGCGACGCCCTCACGACGACCGAACTCGACTCGATCCGGGGCGCCGTCGAAGAGCGGTTCTGAGCGACCGGGTCGCCCGTTCTTCGTGTGCTCCGCTCGGGCCGCCCTTCTTCGCGCGTTCCGCACCGGTCGCCGCGCCAGGCGGCCCCCGGCTTGCCAGCCCCGGCACCGGGCTTTCCGGGCTCCGCTCCGTACCTCCGTACATGGACGACCGTGACGACGCAGGCCCGAGCGAGACGCGCCCGGAGAGGCCGACGGCGGGAGCGAGGTCGCGAACCGTGGGACGGTGGAGCAAGGTCCGGCAGTGGATCCTCCTCGACGGCAACCGACTGGTCGTCGCCGGGGGACTGCTCGCGATACTGCTGGCGGTGTACACGACGCTGGAACTGATCGGTTTCACCGCGGTCCAGGAGTTCAGCGCGCTCTCGTCGGCGTTCGGGGCGCTCGTCTCCGGAAACCTCACCCTCATCACGGTGGTGCTCTCGATCAACCAGCTGGTTCTCTCCCAGGCGCTCGGCGGCATCGGGGGGCTCGAGAGCAACGTCGAGAACGTGAGCGACTACCGCGAGCGCATCCGCCGGGAGACCGCCAAGGAGGTGGCCCCCGAGGAACCCGACGCCTTTCTCGAACTGCTGCTAAACAGTATCCGGAGCGAGGCCAACCGACTTCGTCAGGCGACCGCCTCGGAACCCGGCGACCTCCGGGACGACGTCGAGACGGTGACCGAACGGCTCGTGGACCACGTCGACCACGTGCTCGAGCTACTCGACCGGCCGAACACCGGCGTCTTCAGCGCCCTCGCGTCGACGCTGTCGACGAACTACGCGAGGGAGCTCAACGCGCTGCGCCGGATCGAGGTTCGCTACGAGGGAGAGCTCCCGTCCGACGCGACCGACGCGCTCGAAGACGTCACGCGCCGCATCAAGGACGTGGACATCGTCCGACAGTACTTCAAGACGATGTACATCCAGGAGGAGCTGTCGTACTTCTCGCGGTTGTTGCTGTACGTCGGCGTCCCGGCCGAGTTCATCACGGTGGCGACCCTGATCGCCATGTCCAAGTCCGGGAGCACGCTCTCCGGCCTGCCGGTCACCCTCCCGATCCTCGCACCGGTCGTCGTCACAGTGGCGTTCGCTCCGCTGGCCCTGTTGTTCTCGTTCGCGCTCCGGGTGGCGACCGTCGCCCAGAACACGGTCTCGCCCACGCAGTTCACGACGCCGCGGAAGTGACTCGCTCGCGCGCCCGACCTCGCTCGAACGATCGGCCACCGCGTCCCGCTCAGTCGTCCGAAGTGAACCCGATCTCCTCGTGCGTGCCGTCGCAGAACGGTTTGTCGTCGGAGCCGCCGCAGCGACACAGCCAGGCGTCGTCGGCCCCGTACGAGGAGCTGTCGCTGCTCGGACTGGTCGCCATGATCGATCCGCCCCGAGAGGAGGTCGAGTCGACGATCGGGTCCTGATTCGTCCATCGTATATCTCGTACCCTCCTCCACATCGTCAGACCCCCCTATGGCACCATTTATTCCGTGTGGCTGAGTTGTGGTTCCCATGGCTCGGCTGGTTTTCGTGACTATTCCGACCGGAAAACGAGAGGCTATTCTCGATGTTCTCGACGATGAAGGTATTGATTATACGCTTACTGATGAAGCGAGCGGACGCGGATACACCTGTGCAGTTCATTTCCCCCTTCCAACGAGTGCTGTTGAGCCGGTGTTACACCGTCTTCGAGAAACCGATCTAAACGAGGATGCCATTACGGTGACCGTCGAGACAGAATCGGTTACCTCTCGCGATTACGACCAGCTCGAAGAACGATTTACAGAGGACTCTGAAAGCCCTGAACAGATTGCCAGGGAAGAACTCCAAAGCGCTGCCAAGGATCTCGGCCCAGCGTCAATGCCGATATATGCTGGCATGACAATCGTGAGTGCAATTATTGCGACGGCAGGACTGCTTCTGGATTCTGCTGCGGTCGTCGTCGGGTCTATGGTGATCGCACCGCTCATTGGCCCCGCAATGGCGACGAGCGTTGGCACGGTGTTCCAGGACCGCGACCTCTTTCGGGACGGTGTCAAGCTGCAGATCATCGGTGTCGCACTCACAATAGCGAGTGCCGCTCTTTTCGCCATTCTCGTCAAAGCAGGGAATCTGGTCCCCCCAGGATTAGATATCCTGTCTATCTCACAGATCCGAGAACGGTTTCGCCCAGACATTTTGTCACTCGTGGTTGCCCTTGGATCGGGAGCCGCGGGAGTGATTAGCCTCGCTTCTGGACTTTCATCGGCGCTGGTTGGTGTCATGATTGCCGTGGCACTCGTTCCTCCCGCAGCGACGGTCGGCATCGGTATCGCATGGGAAAACACGGCACTCGCTGTGGGCTCGGGCGTGTTGCTCCTTGTTAACGTCCTGTCGATCAATCTCGCCGCACTCCTCGTGCTCTGGTATATGGGGTATCGGCCCGCCAGATGGTTCCACATCGAGCGGACGAAAAAGACGTTCGTCAAGCGTGTCAGCGTTCTCCTGATCAGCATTCTGCTCCTTTCCGCGTTCCTCGGAACTGTGACGTTCTCTTCGTATCAGACGTCCACTGTCGAACAATCAATCCAGGACGATGTTCGACAGATTCTCGACGAGCCGGCCTATTCGGAGTTCTCTCTCCTCGAAATTCAGTTCGAATATTCCGACAATCTTCTTGCTCGAAGTCCCGCTCGGGTTACTATCTTGATTGGGGCTCCGAGAGCGGAGGCGCCACCGGAACTGGGTGATCAAATCAACACCCGTATCGATCGAATCGCCGGCCGAAACGTCGCCATTCAGGTTCGATACCTGCTCATCCAGGAACCCCAATAAGTCCGACTACAGTCCATATTTATCAAAGCAGAGGCTGATCGTCCATTAAACCGTCATGTATCAACGCATTCTCCTACCGACTGACGGCAGTGAAGCCTCGTCGACCGCCGCTGAAGCAGCTGTTACACTCGCCGATCAGTTCGACGCGGAACTACACGTAATTCACGTCCTCGATCACGACCAAACCTCCACTGATGGTGTCAACGATCCCGCCCGACAAGGCGAGGGAGCAGTAGAAGCGGCCGTCGAATTGGCTGCTTCTTCTGGTGTCGAGGCGACGAGGAGGGTCATTACAACCAGGAAGTCGACTCATCGAGAGATCCTCAGCTACACAGACAAACACGGTATCGACTGTATTGTGATGGGAACCCGAGGCAGGGGTGGACTCGATCTCGGCCGGGCTGTCCTCGGGAGCGTCGCAGAACTAACCCTACGCGAGTCTCCCGTACCGGTCATGACCGTCCACGAGGAGACGGTTATCGATGGGGACATCAGTTCGGTACTCGTTCCGACCGATGGCAGCGAGTGTGCACACACTGCCGTTGACCATGCGGGTGAACTGGCGAGGTCGGTCGACGCGAAACTGCACGTCATCTACGTCGTCGATACGGGACAAACGATCAACGGCGGGAGAGTCGAGAGGCTCCGAGAAGCCCTCGAAGAAATCGGTGAGAAGGCGCTGGACCGCGCCCTCGAGATGGTCCAATCGTCGACGTACCTGGCGACTGAAACCTCGGTATTGGATGGCCTGCCCTATCTCGAGATTGTCAGATATGCGGAGGAGCACGATGTCGATTGTATCGTGATGGGGACTCACGGTCGAAAGGGAATACGTCGGTTCCTCCTCGGTAGTGTAACCGAACGTGTAGTTCGCCGTGCTGATGTACCTGTAATATCGGTGAAATAGCGTGAGGACTCGTAGGGGGACGGCTGCAGCGTACGACACTGGTGGCCAGTACGGATCGGAGTTCTAGTGTTGTCACAGGCCCCAGAAAAATGCGATGCCAGCAGTGGTAACGACGGTCAGGATGAGCTGGAGCGGTGCACCGACGCGCGCGAAGTCGGTGAACTTGTACCCGCCGGGGCCGTAGACCATGAGGTTCGTCTGGTAGCCGACAGGGGTCAGCAGCGGGGTGCTGGCGGCGAAGGTCACGGCCATGACGAACGCGAAGGGGTTGGCGCCGAGTTGGCCGGCGACCTCGACCCCGATCGGCAGCAGCAACACGACGCTGGCGGAGTTGCTGACCATCTCCGTGATGACCGCAGTTCCCAGGTAGAACAGCCCCAGAACCGCGATCACGGGGAGGAGAACGCTGACGGAAACGACGAGGTCAGCGATGAGGTCCGCCGTCCCGGAAGCCTCGACTGCGATGCCGAGTGGGATGACACCCGCCACCATGAAGATCACCTCCCAGTCGACGGCCTCGTATGCCTCCTCGGGCGTGAGGATGCCCGTAAAGAACATCGCCGCGACGCCGGTCAGCGCACTAACCATGAGCGTGAGGACGTCGAGTGCCGCGAGTCCGAGGGCGCCGGCGAGGATCCCCAGCGCGATGGGGATCTTCGACCGGTCGAAGTCCTCCCATCTGTCCTCGCCCGCGATGGCGACGTTCGTGTCCCTCGCGATGCGATCGAGCACTTGGTCGGGCGCCTGGACGAGGATGACGTCGCCGGCCTGCAACCGGACCTCTCGGAGGCGCCGGCGGATCACCTCGTCGCCGCGCCGGATCGCCAGAACGGTCACGTCGTAGTCGCGCTCGAAGTCTGCGACACCGCTACGCCGACTCGACCAGGGCCCGGGTAAGAGCACGACTTCGGTGAGTTCGATCTCCTCGTCGGGGGTTTCCTCGGCACCCTCGTCGTCGTCCTCCTCCGTGTCTTCGCTAGAGGTCTCGCCCTCGGCGAGAGAGTCGCTGCGCTCGGCGTCGAGCGACTCCCAGCCGTGACGCCGTGGCGAGAAGCCTGGCGGGAGGGGCGCATCGTCCTCCGTGGCCGCCTCCATGACCTCCGGTAACAGCTGCAGGTGGCCCTGATCGATGACCTCCTGGAGGGTCTCCTGGTCGGCCCGGACGGAGAGGACGTCGCCGGCCTGGATCCGTTCCGATCCGAGTCCGCGGGCGAGCGTCCGGTTGCCACGAACGATCTGGAACACGTCGAGATCGAGGTCCCGCTCGCTCAGTCCTCCGACCCGGGAACCGACGAGCGGCGAGTCTTCCATGACGACGACGTCGGTGAGATAGTCGGTCATGCCGAACGCGTCGGTGGGCGACCCCGCCGGCTCGATCCGTGCCGGGGTGAGGTATCGACCGACAGTGAGCAGGTACACGACCCCCACGAGCAAGACGATGGCGCCCAGGTGCGTGAACTCGAGCAGGGCGAACGGCTGTGCGTCGGGACCACCCACCTGGACCCACACTTCGCTCGCCAGGAGGTTCGTTATCGTCCCGACGACGGTGAGCATGCCGCCGAGCATCGAGGCGAACGACAGTGGTATCAGGAGTTTCGAGGGCGACGTCTTCGTTTGCCGAGCGAGGTTCATTATCGCCGGTATCAACACGGCGACGACCGAGACGTTGCTGACGACCCCGCCCGGCGGCCCGGAGAGCGTGACCGTGGCGAGCAACTGCCGGAACTCGTTGTCTCCGGCGAACGCGATCAGTTTCCGCGTGAGGATCTGGATAACGCCTGTCCGTCGGACGCCTTCGCTCAGGACGAACATCGCCAGTACGGTGAGCGTCGCGGGATTCGAGAATCCAGAGACCCCCTGCTCCGGCGACACGCCGGTCCACTCGCCGAGGAGGACGAGCGCGACCACGAGACCGACCGCGGTGGCGTCGATCGGTACCGGCTGGGTGACGAAGAGGACGAAGACGATAGCGATGATCGCCAGTACGACGATCACGTCGAGCGAGACCGGAAGCCGCACAGGGAGTAGCTGTAGCGGCCATCCGGCGCTCAAAGAGAGAGAGGAGAAGACAGCACTCATTTATCTGCGTTCCTTGGGAGGTTGCTTGGATGATCACATAGAATTTGGGTTCTGTCCCCAGTCAGATAGCCGCTCCCGATGAAGAAGCTGGCACCCCGAAACGTTGCAAGACGACGTTCGCCGTAACTCCGTGGGTAGAAGGACCGTTCAAACGACGAGAAAAGCCGGACCGCTTAGGACGACGACGCCGAGTACGATCGACACGAGTCGGCCCAGCCGGTGGGTGCCGAGAACCCACGCTAACGGGGCAATGAACAGAAGGCACGCATCAGACCCATCCTCCGAGGTTGTGCACTAGTCTACGACGAGTCGCTCGCCCGGCGCCGCAGCAGGTCGCCCACGCCCGCCAAGATCCGCCGAATCCGCCTGGCGAGGGACCCGAGGAGGTACCCCGCGGCGCCGAGGAACAACCCGTCGGTGGCGGCGGGTGCGAGGGGGGCCAACGGCGTCGACGCCGAGTAGAACGCCGCGACGGGGACCCCAGCGATCCCGACGACGCCGATCGCCAGCGTTCCGACGAGTCCGTTGTTTCGGCCGGCGTGGGCGGTCGCGAGGGCCAGCACGGCCGCCCCTGCGCCGTACAGCACCCAGCGGTACTCGACCGAGGGCCCGAACCCGGCGGCGTCGAGGAGTCGGACGGCCGCGACCACCAGCGCCGGGACGGCGACCGAGATTGCCGCCGCGGCTCCGAGGTAGCGACCGGTTTGGCGCGGCGACCGGCCGACGAGGATCCCGACGACCCCGTCGACGTCAGGCACGCGACCACCCCGCCGACGCCTCAGAGTCCGCCGACGCCCCAGAGTCCGCCGACGCCCCGGCGCCGTCGAGGGGCCCGTTCGAACACATTCCGTGCCCACGAGGCGGGGGCAGCCTGATAACTCCACGCATCCGAGTATCAGGGGTGAAAAAGCCGCGGTCGGGGGCCGGCGAGCGGCTCAGCGGCCGGCGACGAGGTCTTCGAGCGCGGCCCGCGGGTCGTCCGCCTTGGCGACCCCCGAGGCGAGGAGCACCCCGGTCGCGCCGAGGTCGCCGGCCGCGTCGACGTCGTCGCCCGTCGAGATGCCGGCGCCGCAGTACACGTCGACGTCGGGGTCGACGGCGGCCGCGGCCTCGACGGCGTCCTCGACGATGTCGGGGTCGGCCGTCGACACGGAGACGTCGCCGCCGATGAGTTCCGGCGGTTCGACCGCCACGGCGTCGGGTCCGAGGGCGGCGGCGGCGCCCACCTGCGCGGGGTTGTTGGCGCAGACGCAGGTGGCGAGGTCGGCGCGCCCGGCCGCGTCGAGCGCCCCGTCGACGTCGGCGAGTTTCAGTCGGTTCTCCGAGTGGTTGAGCAGCGTCCCGACCGCCCCCGCCTCGGCGACGGCCTCCGCGAGCGTGCTCCCGGTGTGGCTGCCGTGACCGACCGGCGAGACGTGTTGGGCCCACGTCTCGACGCCGGTGTCCGCGACCCGCGAGAGGTCCGCGGCCTGCGGGGCGACCGCGACGCGGACGTCCGCGTCTTCGTTTACCTCGCGCGCCGCGGTCGCCACCTCGATCGGATCGCAGGGGTACGCCTTCAGGTTGACCAGGATGAACATACCCGAAGCGTGGCTCCGGGAGAGAAATAGGTTTGTCATTCGCCGCCGAGTCAATCGGTCTCGGTCGTCCGCCCGACCGCCAAGGCCGGCGGGTCGACCCAGGGCGACGGATCGGCCTGGGGCGGCGGATCGACCCGGGTCGGCCGCTCAGTCCTTCCGCTTGACGACGTCACCGAGGGTGGTCGTCGTCGACCCCCCGCTCGACCACTCGCCGTCGTCCTCGTCGACGCCCTCGGTCAGCGCGATGTCGAGTTCGCGTTCGAGTTTGCGCTGGACGTCGTCGCTCGGGAGGACGTCGCCGCGTTCGAGCTTGCGGATGAGGCTCGCCTTCTCGTTGAGCTTCTTCGCGAGGTCCTCCTGGCTCAGGCCGCGGTCCTCGCGGGCCTGCCGGATGCGCGCGTCGTAGTCGGTGGCGACCTCGTCCATGTCGTCGAACATGTCCCGTCGCCGCGACCGGCCGCCCGAACTGGAGGAACTCGACGTCCCGCCGCCCGAGGATCCGCTGGACCCGGACGACGAGGACGACGACCCCGAGGTGGAGTACTTCGTCGACGCGGACCCGCTGGACTCGGTGCGGACCGCGGTGCCGAACTCCTTGCAGTCGTCGCAGAGTTCGAGTTCGGCCCCCTCGACTTTGGTGGTAGTGAGCGACGGTCGCTCGGCCCCACACATTTCACACTGCGGCATGAGCGCCCATAGATGACGGCCGCGTATAAAACGTGCGCCGCGGCCGCGACCGGGGACGCGCCCCGACGTCGACGCGGACGCGCCGCGACCCGGCGGCCGGCGCGAGTCGGCCGCTCACTCCAGGGACGCCCACGCGCCCAGGAACCGCTGGAGGGCGGTCAGGTGGCCGACCACGGCCAGCAGGGCGAGCAGTCCGCCGATCGCCCCGACGCCCGCGACCCGGAGCTGGGGCGCGACGGCGGCGAGGACGCTCGCGACCCCGATCAGCGCGAGGCGGTCGGCTCGCCCCACCAGGCCGCCGTACTCCCGCCCCAGGCCGATGGCCTGGATCTGCGTGCCCATGTAGGAGGTCAGCAGGACGCCCGTGACCGACGCCAGGCCGAGCGCGTAGGCGTCGATCCCCGCCGCCAGTCCCCCGATCACCAGCACGTCGGCGTACCGGTCCAGCACGTGATCGAGGAGGTCGCCGGCGTGGGATTCGACGCCCTGCCGCCGGGCCAGCGCGCCGTCGACGAGGTCGAACCAGCCGTTCAGGAACACCAGGACCGCCCCGGCGACGTAGGCGATCGGCGTGGCGAGGACGAACGCGCCCGCGGCGAGGATCGCGGTGGCGAACGCCACCAGGCTGACGCCGACGGGCGTGAGGCCGAGCGCCGCCGCGGCCGAGACGAACGGGTCGAGCGCGCGGCTCACCACCGGGCGGAGTCGATCGAGCGTCATCGGTCGAGGGGTACGCGTCGAGTCATCGGTCGAGGGGTGCGCGTCGGGTCATCGGTCGACGGAGGGGAGTGCGATCATCGCTCAGAGGTAGTCGGTGAAGTCCACGGTGCCGGCGCTCGGGTCGCGCTCGCCGCGCCGAACCGCCGCGACGTCCTCGGCCACGCTCTCGACGTCGCGATCGGTGGCGTCGATCTCGTACACCGCGTCGGCGCCGTGGCGCTCGACCGCCTCGGCGAGGATCACGTCGAGCGCCTCGCTCTCGGCGTTCTCGCGGGTCTTCTCGGCTGACTCGCCCCGCTCGCGCAGGCGCGTCTCCAGAACGTCGGGGCGACACCGCAGCACGACGACCCGGTCGGCGTCGAGGTGGTGGGCGAGGTGGGAGTCGACGAGGCAGTCGTCGCCGGGGCCGTCCTCGTCGAGCCACGCCCGAATCGCGTCGAGGTCGGCCACCAGCGAGTCCCGGGCCTCGTCGCGCTCGCTCCAGAGGCCGTGCTCCCGGATCGCCTCGTTGAGGTGGACGACCGGCAGGTCGAACGTCGGGTCGTCGGCCAGGCGCGAGGCGACCGTCGTCTTCCCGGTCCCCGGCGTGCCCGTCAGCGCCAGCCTCACGCCGCGTCCACCTCGTCTGCCTCGCCGGCGTCGGCCTCCGCTCGCCCCGACGACTCGGCCTCGACGTCCAGGTCGTCGACGACGTCGTTGAGCACGCCCACGGCCTCCTTCGTCCCCGCGCGGGTGCCCGCCGAGACGCGGACGCAGGCGGGGAGGCCGAAGCTCGAACAGTCGCGGACGATGACGCCGCGGCGCTGGCACGCCTCGGCGACCGCGCTCGCGTCGCCGACGTCGGCGAGGACGAAGTTCCCGCCGCTCTCCCAGGTCGGGACGTCCAGTTCGTCGCGGTAGTACCTCCGCGCCCAGCGGGCGGTCTCGACGCACGATTCGACGTGTCCCTGGTCCTCGAGGGCCGCCAGCGCGGCGCGGCAGGCGAGTTCGCTCGCCGCGAACGGCGTGTTCACCCGGGCGTAGGCGTCGGCCCACGCCTCGGGAACCACGGCGTAGCCGATGCGCAGGCCGGCGAGGCCGTAGGCCTTCGAGAACGTGCGGGTGACCGCGAGGTCGTCTCGATCCGCGAGCCTGCCGATCGCGGAGGGCGACTCGCTGTACTCGCCGTAGGCCTCGTCGACGACGAGCAGGGTGTGGTCGTCGACCCGGTCGGCCAGTTCGTCGAGTTCGTCGGCCGGCAGTTCGCTCCCGGTCGGGTTGTGGGGCGTCGTCAGGTAGACGATCCGCTCGCCGTCGTAGGCGTCGAGGATCCCCTCGGCGGTCTGGGCGAAGTCGTCGGCCCGGGAGAGCGAGTAGGTCGCCACGGTGCCGTGGTGGTAGCGGGCGCTCATCCCGTAGTAGGAGAAGCCGGGTTCGGGGGCGAGGACGCGGTCGCCCGGTTCGAGGAAGGCCCGTGACAGGTAGTCGAGGGCGCCGTCGGCCCCGGCGCTCAGCCACACCTGCTCGGGCGCGACGTCCCAGTGGTCGGCCAGCGCGTCGGTGAGGTCGGTGTGGGAGGCCTTGGGGTAGACGTTGATGCGTCCGGCCGCCGCCTCGATGGCCTCGACCGCGCGCGGGCTGGGACCGTGCGGGTTCTCGTTCGACGACAGTTTCGTCAGGTCCGCCGGGTCCATCCCGAGTTCCCGGGCGACCTCCTCGGTGCCCCGCCCCGGGACGTAGGGGGCGTGCGACGAGAGATCCCGTGGCTGCATGGTCGACCCATGCCGCCGCCGCTTCTTAAGGCTGCGTATACGCCGTCGGCGGGAGGGCGCGGGCGCCGGCGTCGCGGGCCGCTGCCTACCCGGCAGCCGCCGGCTCAGAGGTCGGCGTCGAGCGCCGCGGCGGCGCGCAGGCTGAGCGCCGCGATGGTCAGCGTCGGGTTCATCGCGCCGCCGGTCGGGAAGGCGCCGCTGCCGACGAGCCAGAGGTTGTCGAGGTCGTGGGTCCGGCAGTCGGCGTCGACGACGCTCTCCCCGGGGTCGGCGCCCATCCGGTGGGTGCCCATGTGGTGGAAGGCCGGGCCCGTCGACGCGGGGCCGACGGTCCAGTCGACGGTCGCCCCGAGTTCGTCGAGGATCCGGCGCTGGATCCGGTTCGCGCGCCGGATCACCGCCCGCGTCCGGTCGTCGATCGACCAGTCGATCGCGGGGACGGGGTTGCCGTGGTCGTCCGTCCGAGAGGGGTCCAGCGCGACGCGGTTCTCCCGACGGGGGAGCTGTTCCACGAGCGCGCCGACCGCGAGGTGGTGGCCGTACGAGTCGCGCAGGTCGGCGAGCAGTTCGTCGCCCCAGGCGTCCCCGCGGGTCGCCTCGACGACCGGCGAGGGACCGGCGTAGTTGAGGAACTCCAGTTTGAGCCCCTCGACCGGTTCGGCGTCGTCGTAGAACTGGTGGCACTCGCTCGTGTTGAACCCGACGTGGTTCTGGCGCGTCTCGCGGGGGACGCGCCCGCCGACGCCCGCGAACAGGTGGTCCATGAAACACCGGCCCACGAAGCCGGAGGAGTTCGCCAGGCCGTCGGGATACCGCTCGGAGCGCGACAGGAGGAGGAGGCGGGGGGTCTCGACGCCGCCGCAGGCGACGACGAACCGACGGGCGCGCTGTCTGTGGACGCTCCCGTCGGGGGTCGCGTACATCGCGGCGACCACGCGCTCGCCCGTCCGGTCGTGTTCCAGGCGCTGGACGGGTGCGCGGTCGATCACGCGTGCGCCGGCCGCCTCGGCCTTCCGGACGTGGGACTCGGCGGTGTACTTGGCGCCGGAGGGGCAGACGGGCTTGCAGGTGCCGTAGCCCGCGCAGGCCGACCGGCCGTCGTAGGACTCGGAGTTGCGCGCGTTCGGGACCGAGTGCATGTCGATCCCCAGCCGCTCGCAGGCCTCCGCGAAGATCGAGTCGCTGTGGGAGGGCGGGAACGCCGGCAGCGGGTGGGGCTCCTCGCGGGGCGGGGCGTAGGGGTTGTCGCTGGCGCCGGCCACGCCGAGTTCCCGCTCGGCGTCGGCGTAGAACGGCCGGAGGTCCGCGTAGTCGATCGGCCAGTCGACGCCGACCCCGTGGCGGGAACGGAGCGAGAAGTCGCGCTCGTGGAGGCGCATCACCATCCCCTGCCAGTGGAGCGTCGTGCCACCGACGCCCTTGACGCGGGCGGCGTTCAGCGGGTAGCGCCGGTCGCCGGCCGAGGTGAAGGCGTCGCGTTCGCCGCCCATCCCCCACACGTCGCCGCCGCCCGGCCGGAGGAGGTCCTCCTGGCGCCGTCGCCGCGCCGCCGGCGGGGTGCCGTCGTCGCCCGGGTCGAACCGGGGGCCGGCTTCGAGCACCACGACCGAGTGGCCGGCCTCGGCGAGCCGACTGGCGAGGATCGCCCCCGCCGGCCCGCTGCCCACGACGCAGACGTCGACGCGGTCGGAGGGCGACCGATCTTCGGGGGCCGCGGGACCGGTCGTCTCAGCCACCGTCTCTCCCTCCCGACGACTCGTCGTCGACGCCGACCCAGACGTCGCTCGGCTCGACCGGGTCGCTGTCGTCGTCAGTCTCGCCCGCTCCCTCGCCGTCCTCGCCCGCTCCCTCACCGTCGTCGGCCGCGGGCATTCGCGCCCGGCGGTAGCTCCGCGTTCCGCCGGGGTAGCCGACGGGGTTCTCGATCCCGACGAGTCGGCCGCCGGTGGGCGAGGCGTACAGCGCGAACAACAGGTCGTCGACGACGTGGTACCGGATCCGGGCGAAGATCGGCCCGTCGGGGTCGGGATCGGCCGAGGCGACGCCGAGTTGTCGGAGGAGGTCGTCGCGCTCGCCCGGCGACAGGTCCGCGAACGGCGCGCCGTACCAGTCCCGCGCCGTCGCGTCGAGGTCCGCGACGGTCCGGACGAGGCCCTCGCGGTCGACCGACCGCCCGTCGGTTCGACCCCGGACCACGGTCTCGACGAACTCTCGGTGCCCCTCGACCGCCGACGGGTATAGCACCTCGGCCGCGGCGGTCAGCGCGTCGACCACCGCTACGTCGGCGCGGTCGCCCGACTCGGCCGACCCGGCGTCGACCCGCTCGCCAGACTCTGACGCCCCGCCGCCGTCGCTCGCTTTCGACGACTCGTCACCGGCGACCGGCGGGGAGCGCCCGGCGAGCGCCGCGGTCGCGCCGGCGGCCCCCAGGGCCGTCAGCGCCGCGAGCGCGTCCCGCCGGGTGAGTCGCATCGGCGGGGGTTTAGGCAGTCCTAAATTTATGCCTGTCGACGTGCGGTCGCCGGGGGACTGATCCGGGAGTCGGCGGCCGGGTCGCCGCTCGCAGGGCGGCGCCGGCCGGTCGGGGGATCCTGGCTCGTGCTCGGTCGTCAGGGAATCTCGACGTCGTGTTCGAGGACGCCGACGCCCTCGACCTCGACCTCGACGCGGTCGCCGTCCGAGAGCGGGCCGACGCCCTCGGGCGTCCCGGTGGCGATCACGTCGCCGGGTTCGAGGGTCATGTAGGTGGTGATCTCCTCGATCAACTCCGGGATCGGGAAGATGAGGTGCTCCCGGGAGGAGTCCTGTTTCGTCTCGCCGTTCACGCGGAGGGTCACCCGGGCGTCGTCGGGGACCTCGTCGGGGTCGGCCAGGACCGGGCCCATCGGCGCCGCGCCGTCGAATGCCTTGCCCCGGATCCAGTTCTGCTCCTCCCGCTGGTCGTCCCGGTTCGACAGGTCGTTGACGCAGGTGAACCCGGCGACGTAGTCCATCGCTTCCTCGGCCGAGACGTGGTAGGCCTGTTCGCCGATCACGACGCCGATCTCGGCCTCCCAGTCGAGGCGCTCCTTGCCCGCCGGGAGCGTGATCGTGTCGCCGTGGCCGGCGACGGCGTTCGGTCCCTTCAGGAACAGGAGCGGGCGGTCGGGCAGTTCGGAGCCCATCTCGTCGATGTGTTTCGCGTAGTTGCGCCCGATGCAGACGACCTTCGAGGGGTCGGTGGGCGGCAGGACGTCGACCGCGTCTACGTCGTAGGTGCGGTCGGCGAAGGAGACGGTGTCGCCGTGCCACTCGCCGCGGCGGACGGCGCCCGCCGGGTCGCGGAATCTGACGTGGTGCATACCCTCTCCACCGGACCCGGACGGTTAGTGGTTTCCACCCCGGCAGGACGGGCCGGCGCGACGGGACGCCCGGGGCGGCGTGACGGGATATCCGGAGTGGCGCGACGGGACGCCCGGCGCCGGGAGGACCGACCCGCGACGCCCGAACGGCTCGCCGCCTCGTCATCCTTTATGGTGCTCTCGCCGGTACTGTGAGACGAACCATGGATCTCACCTGGCACGGCCACTCGACGTGGCACGTCGAGGTCGGCGAGACGTCGCTGCTGATCGACCCGTTCTTCGACAACCCGAAGACCGAGGCCGATCCCGAGGAGTTCGACCCGGACTACCTCCTGCTCACCCACGGCCACGCCGACCACGTCGCGGACGTGGACCGCTACGAGGGGACGACGCTGATCGCGACCCCCGAGATCGTCGAGTACTGCCGCGACGAGTTCGGCGACTTCGACGCCGTCGGCGGCGCGGGGATGAACCTCGGCGGCACCGTCGAGGCGGGCGACGCCTTCGTGACGATGCACCGCGCCGACCACTCGAACGGGATCGACACGACCTACGGCGCCTCCGGCGGGATGCCCGCGGGCTTCGTGATCTCGGACACCAAGCCGACCCAGGCGTCCGACGAGGAGTCGACGACGTTCTACCACGCCGGCGACACCGCGCTGATGACCGAGATGCGCGACATCATCGGCCCCTTCCTCGAACCCGACGCGGCCGCCCTCCCCGTGGGCGACCACTTCACGATGGGCCCGTGGCAGGCCGCCGTCGCCGTCGACTGGCTCGACGTCGACCACGCGTTCCCGATGCACTACGACACGTTCCCGCCGATCGAGATCGACACCGAGGAGTTCGTCAGCGAGGTCGCCGCCACCGGCAGCGACGCCGAGGTCCACGTCCTCGACGGCGACGAGACGTTCACGCTGGAGTGAGCCGACCACGGAGACGGTCGACCTCGTCGGGCTGGACGGTTCTCCGCCACCCCGGCACCGTCGACCGTGTTCGGAGCCACCTTTTTGGTCGCGCCGGACGACTCTTAGACCGACGATGCCAACCAGAACCTCCGAAGCGACCTGGGAAGGGACAATTCGCGAAGGATCGGGCTCGATGGACCTCGGAAGCGGCGCCTACTCGGGCGCGTATTCGTTCGTCTCGCGGTTCGAAGAGGGGGAGGGGACGAACCCCGAGGAACTGATCGGCGCGGCCCACGCCGGCTGTTTCTCGATGGCGCTCTCGGGGGAACTCACCGAGGGCGGCTACGACGCCGAGCGGATCACGACCGAGGCGCACGTCCACCTCGACGGCGAGAGCCTCACCATCGACCGCATCACCCTGGAAGTCGAGGCCGAGGTGCCCGGCATCGACGAAGACGAGTTCCTTGAACTCGCGCGGTCGGCCAAGGAGAACTGCCCGGTCTCGAAAGTTCTCGCCGGCGCCGAGATCGAGATGAACGCGACGCTCCTGTAGCGGCGCGCGACGGATCAGACACCGAATTTTTTCGTCCCCCGGTCGAGAGCGACGGGTCGGTCGGGAACGACGGCCGCGACGCTATCAACGGCGGTAGCTCCGGAAGCTCATCGCCTGGCCGTCGACGATGACGACCTCCCGCTCCTCGCCGTCGTACGCCGGGAGCGCCACCTTCTCGTCCCGGAACACGTAGGGGCGATCCTCCCGCTCTAACCGCTCGAATGGCTGGGCGTCGTCGTCGAGATCCATACCGATGGTATCGCCGGCCCACACATAAGCCTTTGTCAGACAATGGCACACAAATTAGCTCGGGGGAGAGTGACTTCCGCGCCGACGGTTCGTTGTCGCGTCCGACGATCGAGAGGGCGGGTCGACGAGGCCGACGACCCCGGCGCGCCCCTCGGTGGTCGGCGCGCCCCTCGGTGGTCGGGGCGCCCCGGTCGGTCGCGGGGGCAGACCCGGTACCGGGCGATCCGGACGCGCCACGCCAGAGGCGACGTTTCTCTACATCTTGAAAATACTTCAGAAAACATAGTCGTGCCCGCCGATATTTTGACAATCCATTGATTATTTGGTCTTCGCGTGAGATTATCGACGTGAATGAGTAGTTTCGAGGTCACCCGCCGGGCGTTTCTCGGGGCGCTCGGTGCCGCCGGGGTCGTCGGCGTCCCCGGGTCCGCCGACGCGAGCGACGCCAGTCCGGGCGACGACATCGGCTCGTTTCTCGATCGGAACGCCGGCGAGGGTGACGGCGTCCGCATTCCGCCGGGGACCTACCGGTGGGACGGATCGGGCCTCGACGTCGACACTACCGTCGCGGGGGCGGGCACCCCCGGAGACGTGGTCCTGGAGTTACAGTCGGGGTCGATGGACGGGTACGTGCGTGGCACCCTCGAGAACGTCGTCGTCCGGGGGGCGAATCCGGAGCCAAAGGCCGGCATCGATCTCCACCCCGGCGGTGTGATCGACGGGTTCTGCTGGCCCGAGGGCGGGGGGGAGAACCAGGACCGGGGGATCTACCATCCGTCGGGGGGGCGCCGCACCACGATCCGGAACACCTGCGTGGCGGGCATGGCGAACAACGGCGCGTACGTCGACAAGGCGCCGGTGACCGTCGATAATTGTGCGTTCCTCAACAACAACGTCGCGAACCTGCGCGTCGGTCACAGCGACGGATCGTACGCCGATGCAGTCAGCTACATCAGGAATTCGCTCGTCGCCGTGACGAACGACATCAGGGTCGGTAACAAGGGGCTCACGAATCCGATCGGTCTGCGGATCCTGTACTCGGGGCGGTTCTTCGTCGAGGACTCCTGGTTCGTGTTCACCGAGGGCGCCCCGAGCTGTGACGGCCTCGTCGAGCTCCGTGGCGAGGGGATCACCGTGGAGTTCCGCAACTGTCACTTCCACAACGACACCGCGAACGACGTCGTGCGAGACACCGGGTCGGACAACCAGGTCACGTTCTCGAACTGTACCGTCAGCGGCGAGGGACGAACCGCCGTCTCCGAGCCCTCGGTCTCCGGGTCGCTCGCTCGCGACACCGTCCAGGTGCCGCTCCCGTCGGGGGTGACGGGCGTACCACAGGCGAACAAGGCCTACGGGTTCGAACTGGCGCACCTTCCCTCGGTCAGTCGCCGAGGCGGTGGGGATCCTCACCACAATAGACCGCCACACCGGTTCGGCGGCCGGGTCGACGGGACGTCAGCGGATGGGTAAATCGCACGGTGGCGGGGAGACGAACCGTCCGTTCGCCGCCGTCGGCGGTCGAGCGGCGCTCACGCCGACCGCGACTCCGCGTCGAGGATCCGGTCGATCTCGGCGACGGAGTCGAGCACGTAGTCCGGTCGGACGTCGCTGGCGGCGAGGGCGTCGTCGTCGGTGACGCCCGTCCGGACGAGGGCGGTGGTCATGCCCGCGTCGGCGCCGAGGGCGACGTCCGTGTCGAGGCGGTCGCCGACGACCAGGCAGTCCTCCGGGGGGACGCCCAGCCGGTCGAGCGCGAGGCGACGGGCCTCCGGCGAGGGCTTCCCCAGCACGCGGTCGGGGTCACGTCCGGTCACCCCCGCGACCGCGTTGACGATGGCGCCCGAGCCCGGAAACGGGCGATCGGCACCCGGGATAACCGTGTCGGGGTCGGTCCCGACGAACGCAACGTCGTCGTCGGCGAGCGTCCAGAGCGCCGTACACAGCTCCTCGTAGTCGAAGCCGCGGTCGAGGGAGACGACGACCGCGTCGGCGCGCTCGGGGTCGGAGACGACCGTCAGCCCCGCGTCGGTCAGTTGCTCGACGAGCCCCGGCTCGCCGACGACGTAGAGGGGGTCGTCGGCGTGTTCGCGCGACAGGTACCCGGCGGTGACGGCGCCGGCGGTCAGCACCTCGTCGGCCGCCACGTCGATGCCGGCGCCCGCGAAGCGCGCCTCGTAGGCCGCGGGGGGCTTCGTGGGGTTGTTGGTGACGAAGAGCCGGGCCACGCCGGCGGCGGCGAGCGACGCGAGCGCCTCCCGGGCGCCGGGGATCGGCTCGTCGCCGCGCAGCACCGTGCCGTCCACGTCCAGGATCGCACCCCTGACTGTCATCGACGACGACAGGGGCCCTCGACGGTTCAAGCTCCCGGTCTTCCGATCAGGACGCGGGCCGTCACAGATGTGAGACGGCAGACGGCCGCGGGCGAGCGCCGACGCGAGAGCGGCGAGCGCATAACCAAAGATCAATGTGGAGCCGCGTCTCAGTTCCGGTACCGTGACGACCGCGCAGCTCACACTGGTCCAGCTCGACAACTACGGCCCGTGGACGGTCACGCCCGAACCGCGCCGGGAGATGGACCTCCAGACGCTCCAGTCGCGCCTCTACGCCGACCTCGCCCAGTTCGTCGGCAGCCGTGACGGCTACGCCTTCTTCGCCCGCGCCGACAACATGGTCGCCGTCACCAACGGCATGGACCGCCGGGAACACGAACTCCTCCAAGAATCGATCGGCAACCGCTACCCGGTGACCGTCAGCGTCGGCATCGGCGTCGACGACACGCCGGCGGCGGCCCTCGACCTGGCCACGGATCGCCTCCAGACCGCGGGGAGCGCCCAGGACGGCGACCGCCGCGAGGTGCTGGCCGGCGATCCCCTCGATCCCGCGACGACCGGCCCCGCCGACGTCCAGATCGCCCACTTCGACGTCAACGACGCCACCACGCAGTACACCGACCGCCTCAACGAGTTCGACACCTTCCTTGAGATCGAGCAGGGGTACGCCTCGTTGATGCGCTACCTGCGGCAGGAACACGGCGGCCTCTCGTTTTTCGTCGGCGGCGACAACGTCATCGCGGCCGTCCCCGACCTGCGCGAGTCCGACTACCGCGACGCCATCGACCACGTCGCCGACGCCGCCGACGTGGACCTCAAGGTGGGCGTCGGCGTCGGCCCGACCGCCGCGAGCGCCGGGATGGACGCCAAACACGCCCTGGAGACCTGCCGGTACGAGGGCACCGCCGTCGAGTTCGCCGCCTCCCCCGGGGCCGAGGTCGACTGACCCGGGGGCGACGACGCGGCGGGAAACGCTTTTCCTCCCCCGCCGGATTGACCCGATGGTGACGCAGACACCGCCCTCTCGCACAGGCGTCCGATCGTGCCCGCGCGGAACCGTCGACCCGGTCGACGGCCGCGGTCGGTGACGCCCGGATGCGGATCGGCGTGGTCGACGGCGCGCTCGCCGCCGCGCCCCCCGACTCGGCGGCGCTCCCCGGGTCGGTCGGCCCAGCCTACGCCCGGCACCTGCTCGGCGCGCTGGCGACCGGGGGCGACGACGTCTCGACGTGGGCCGGGACCGCGGCGTCGCTCCACGACCGGCTCCGGGCTTCGATCCGGTCGCCGCCGGCCGCCGCGGGATCGACCGCCCCGAGCCAGTCGGGGGAGCCCCGGAGTCGCTCACGATCGCCGTCCGGAGACGGCGGGGTGTCGCCGGCCGTCCCCCCGCCGGACGCGGTGTTCGACACGGGGCCGCGGGACCGCCGCCTCGGCTGGCTCGCGCGCCGGTACGCCGTGCCCGCCGGCGTCCCCGTCGTCGGCGTCGTCGACGCGTCCTTTTTCGCGTCGCTCCGGACGGGGTGGCGCCGACGGGTCGACCGCGCCGTGCGGCGACATTTCCTCCGGTCGGTCGACGCCCTGGTCTGCGACGCGTCCTCGACGCTGGATCGGGTCGACGACCTGCTCGGCCCGGGTCGGCCGGTTCCGCCCGCCGTGGTCGCCCGGCCGGGGCGCGACCGCCTCCCGGACGCCGCCGAGGTGACCGCCGGGCGCGTGCGAGCGCGAGCCACCGAGGGGCCGCTCGACGTCGCGTTCGCGGCGCCGGTGACCCGATCCAGCGGACTGCTGGAGCTGGTGATGGGCCTCGACCGCGTGCGCGAGGAGTGGCGACTGACCGCCGTCGGGGACCTCGACGCCGATCCGGCGTACGTCGATCAGGTGCGCGCGGCGCTCGTCGACCTCGGCCTGGAGGGCCGGGTCTGGCTCGCGGGCGACCTGGACGACGAGACGCTCGCGGCGACGCTGGCCGGCGCGCACCTGTTCGCGGCGCCGGCGCGCTCCGGCGGCGACGGGGTCGCCCTCGCCGACGCGCTGTCCTTCGGCCTGCCCGCGGTGGCGACCCGCGACGGCATCGGCGGCGACCTCCTCACCCACCGCGTCGACGGCGTGCTCGTGGACCCGGCGACCGAGGGCGAGATCACCGACGCGATCGCCCCGCTGTGTCACGACCGCGCGCGACTCGCGCGCTTCGGCGTCGCGGCGCTGTCGACCGCGCGCGACCTGCCGACGTGGGCGGACACCGCGAGGGCGGTTCGAACGTTCGTCCGGGAGCACTTGTCCGCGTAGGCGGGTCCCCTGGCGTTCCCGAGACGCGCCGATGACGTTCCCGCGACCCGCCCGGACGCTCGTCTCAGCGTATCCGACGACCCCGAACGGGTTCGGGCGAGCGCGGTTAATTATACTTACCATCTATCCATCTGTACGCCGGGTAGTAACCGGGCGTGGTTACCCACGTCGAAGCCCCTAATACCCGCGAGGCACAACTTCGAACCGGTCACAGCTATGAGCGAGGCAACATCGAAATCCCCGACGGAAGACCTGTCGCTGGACAGCGACTGGGGCGGCATCTACATCGACGGCGAGTGGCGGGCCGCCGAGCACCTGGATCGGCTCGACGACGAGAACCCGACGACGCGCGAGCCGTTCGCGCAGATCCCGATCGGCACCGAGGCCGAGGTCGACGAGGCCTTCGAGGCCGCGACCGCCGCCCAGCAGGAGTGGGCGAACACCGGCCCTGACGAGCGCGCGAAGGTCGTCCACAAGGTCGCGGACCTGCTGGAGGAGCACTACGACGAGATCGCCGAACTGCTGGCCGTCGAGGGCGGGAGCGCCCCCTCGAAGGTGACGATCGAACTCGGCGGGGCGATCACCTTCGTCCAGGACGCCGCCCAGCACGCCTTCCGGATGGACGGCAGGCACAACCAGTCGAAGATCCCCGGCAAGGAGAACCTCATCTACCGCCAGCCGGTCGGCACCGTCGGCGTGATCTCGCCGTGGAACGTGCCGCTGAAGCTCTCCATCCGCGCGGTCGCCCCGGCCATCGCCACCGGCAACACCGTGGTGCTGAAGCCGTCCTCGGAGACGCCCATCACGGGCGGCCTGCTGATCGCGAAACTGTTCGACATGGCGGGCCTCCCGGACGGCGTGCTCAACGTCGTCCCCGGGCCGGGCAAGACGGTCGGCGATCGGCTCTCCTCGCACAACGACTGCGACGTGCTCGCCTTCACCGGATCGACCGGCGCCGGTCGCATCGTCGGGAAGAACACCATCGAGCACTTCGGTCTGCCGGCGCTCGAACTCGGCGGCAACAACCCGCACGTCGTCCTGGAGGACGCCGACGTCGACCGCGCCGTCCGCGCGGGCACCTTCGGTTCGTTCTGGAACCAGGGCCAGGTGTGCATCTCGATCAACCGCCACCTCGTCCACGAGTCGATCTACGACGAGTACGTCGAGAAACTGGCCGAGCGCGCCTCGAACCTGAAGGTCGGCGACCCGCGCGAGGAGGACACCGTCGTCGGCCCGATCATCAACGAGGAACAGCGCGACCAGATCGTCGGGTTCATCGAGGACACCCTCGACGAGGGCGGCGAACTCGAAGCCGGCGGCGACCACGACGGCCTGTTCGTCGAGCCGACGGTGATCTCGAACGTCACCAACGACATGTCCGCGGCGTGCAACGAGCACTTCGGCCCGGTCGCGCCGGTCATCCCGTTCTCGACCGACGAGGAGGCCGTCGAACTCGCCAACGACACCGAGTACGGGCTGGCCGGCTCGGTCCACTCGGTCGACCAGGGCCGCGCCCGCGACGTCGGCGACCGGATCGAGGTCGGCATGATGCACATCAACGACCAGCCGGTCAACGCCGAGCCCCACACGCCGTTCGGCGGCATGAAGGACTCCGGCGTCGGCCGCTACAACGGCGACTGGATCATCGAGGAGTTCACCGTCGACAAGTGGACCTCGATCCAGCGCGAGGACCGCCAGTACCTGTTCTGAGCGGCCCCCGACCGCGCTGACCGCTCCGTTTTTTCCAGCTCTGTCGGAACCCTGTCACCTGATAGGCATATCGCCTATACCTATCATCGAAGTCGGGGAGGTCTCGTGGTTTGAGGGTTTCGTCAGAGCTCTTTTCGGTGTCCCCTCCATCCCGCGCGTCGCGCTCCGGCGTCCGGGACCGCCCCGCTACACCAGCGTGTAGCCGAAGTAGAGGCCCCCGGCGACGAGGACGACCCCGGCCCCCTGGACGAGCCGACGCCACCGGGTCGGGACCGTCGAGTCGGTGCCGTACTCGCCGCCCCGGTCGGAGGGGAGGCGCCCGGCGGTCTGAACCCGGATCACGGCGTCCGGAGCGGCGACGAGCACGACGCCGAGCACGACGCCGAGCACAGCGGCCAGGAGGGTGCGGACGTCGACCACGCCGTCACTCCCGGAGGCGCTCGATGCGCTTCTCGACCGGCGGGTGCGAGGCGAACAGCCGGGCCAGGCCGCGCTCCTCGCCGAAGATGCACAGGGCGTTCACCTGGGCGTCGACGGCGCTCTCGCGGGAGCGCTCGGCGCCCCGGCTGATCTTCTCCAGCGCCCGGGCGAGCGGTTCGCCGCTCCCGATCTCGCGAGCGGCATCGCGGTCGGCGACGTACTCGCGGTACCGCGAGATGGCGAGGACGAACACCATCACGAGCAGTTGCGTGATCTGGCCGACGACGAGGGCGAGGAAGAAGTCGGCGATGTCGTTGTCGCCGGTCAGCAGGACCGCCCACTGGGCGACGATGGCGACGATGGAGGCGATCCCCTGGCCGAGCACCATCATGACCACGTCGCGGTTGCGGATGTGGGCCAGTTCGTGAGCCAGCACGCCCTCGACCTCGTCGGCGTCGAGCGTCCGCAGGAGTTCCTGGCTCACGACGACCGTCCCGGCGCCCTTCCGCCCGACGGCGAACGCGTTGGGAACCCCCATCCGCGCGACCATCAGCCGCGGCTTCTCGATCCCCATGTCCCGCGAGAGCGATTCGACCCGGTCGTGGATCCCGGGGTACCGATCCGCGGGGAGGTCCTCCGCCCCGACGCTGCGGAGCGCCATCCACTTCCCGACCTTGTACTGGACGCCGACGAAGGCGACGCTCCCGAGCAGGACGAGCCAGAGCGGCCAGCCGAAGGCGCCCATCACGACGACGGCGGCGACCGCGTAGAACGCGAACAGCGTCGCGCCGACGACCGCCATCCGCGCCTTGAGGCCGACGTGTTCCATGCCTGAATGTCGGGATCCGAGACACAAATGCCCGGCGGTCCTCGACGGGATCGACGCGGTGATCCGCGGGGGGCGGGCGACGCCCGCCTCACCGAGTCCGAGAGCGCTCCCCCGCTTCTCCGAATCCGGGAACGACCCTCGGAGTAGATCACCGCGGGGAGCGTCGTGGACCTATGCACTTCCTCCTCAGGGCGGCCGTCGCGCTAGTCGTCGGTCTCGTCGCGTTCGCCGTCGTGGCCGTCGCCGTGACCGCGGCGCTCGAACCGCGGATCGAGCTCTCGCTGCTCGTCGGCCTGCCGGTCGGCCTGTTCGCCGGGCTGACGGCGCTGTTCGCCACCGCCGTCGGGCTGTGGTACCGCGACCGGACGGCCGCCGGGCCGGTCCCACTCGCCGCCACTCGCCGACTGTGGGCGGCGATCGCGACCGTCGTCGACTTCGTCGTCGTGAGCGTCGTCGGCGTCGGCGTCTTCGCGCTCGTCGACGCGAGCGCGGGGATCACCCTCCTCGTCCTGGGCCTGCCGGTGACCCTGGTCCTCGCCGCGTTCGTCGGGGCCCTGGCGGCTGGACGCGGTCGCCCCGGCGATCCGGGCTCACGCTCGCTTTCCCCGTGACCGCCGATCCAACTCGGTTGGGTCCCCGGCCCGGCGAGGCCACTCTGTCGGGCGTCCGGCCGGTGCTTGCCATCGCGCCACCGGAGCTAATAGTCGTCCGGCCGAGAGGTCGGACGTGAACCGTCGACTCCTCGCGGGCGCGGCGCTGGTGCTGGCGGTCCTCCTCGTGACCGCTACCGCCGTCGCCGTCCCCGCCGTCTTCGCGGCCCAGCGCCAGAACAACACCACGAGCACCTACTACTACGCCGCCGAGGTGAGCACGAACGCGACCCTGTCGGACGCGACGCTCTACTTCCCGCTCCCGGTCGACCCCGACGGGGAGCCGACCGTCGAGGAGTTCCGGGTGACGAGCTACGACGGTCCGACGGCGAACTGGACGACGTGGATCGAGGAGACCCAGCGCGGGCCGATGCTGGCCGTCGAGGCCCCGGAGATCGTCGGCCTGGAGCGGTACTACCTCGTCCGGGAGAACGGTTCGCTCGCCCAGCCCGGGACGATCACGCGCGAGGAGGCCCCCGAGAACATGACCGGCCTCCGCCTCGAACCCGCCCCGACGCGTTACGAGATCAGGGCGCAGGTGGCCGTCGAGTCCTTCGGGAACGGGATCGAGAACGGCACCATCGAGACGCGCCACCCGCGGGGCAATTCGAGTACCCTGTCGACGGTCGGGGGCTACGACGTCGACGGGTGCGACCCGATCTGGAACGACACCGGCGAGACCTGCGCGACGTTCCAGTCCGACCTGTACGTCGCCTACGACGCCGACCCCTCGACGGAGGTCCGCGTCGGCCCCGTCGAACTCTGGGGGGTCAACGAGTGGGGCTGGTTCTTCGCCAACAGCTTCAACGAGTACACCCAGCGCGTCGAGCAGGTCGAGTTCACGGGGTCCCACGAGGGGTGGCTCCGCGTCGCCGGGGAACTCCACGCCGGACGCGGGACGTACGGCGTGATCGACTGACGGTGATCGGGGTTGGTCTCCCCCACGGTTTTCGGGCGGCGTCGTCAGGGTGGCCCCCGACGTCGTCAGGAACCTGCTGAACGAAACCGGCGAGACGCGGCAGGTCTGGCTGGCCTTCGGCGCGCCGCCGGTCGGTACCGTCGACGACTTCGGGTCGTACGTGGTCGAGGACCGGGACGGCTGACCCGGATCGACCGTCGACGGGGCGCGATCCTGCTCGACCTCGACCCGGCGACCCGGTTCACGCGTCGTCGACGGCGTCGGCGTACGCATAGGGGAGCCGAGCGTAGGTGCGGGCGTTGGCCGCCAGCGCGTCGAGGGTGGTGTACTCGTCGACGGCGTGGGCCGTGTCCGGGCCGAGCGCGAACTCGACGGTCGAAATTCCGGCGTTGCGGAGCCGCTTCGCGTCGCCGCCGCCGGTCGCGCTGCGCCGGTAGATCCGGTCGCCGGTGACCGTCTCCGCGGCCGTCGTGACGGCCTCGACCAGCGGGCCGTCGATCGGTTCGGCGGTGCCGACGCTCCACGAGACGTCCGCGATCTCGACCCCGGTGCACTCGTCGGCACACTCCCTGATCGCGGCCAGCACGTCGGGCGTGTGGACGCCCGCGGTCAGGCGGACGTCGAGTTCCGCGCGCGCCGACCTGGGAACGCTGTTGATCGCCTCGCCGCCCTCGATGGTGCCGAGGTTGATGCTCGGGTGCGAGAACAGTTCGCGGGCGGTCTCCTCGCCCATGATGGGGGCGTAGTAGGCGACGGACTCCTCGACGATGGGTTCCACCTCGGGGTCGATCGAGAGGGCCCGCGTCCCGAAGCGCTCGCGGAGCACCTCGACGGCGTCGTAGAGCCGGTCGATGGCGTTCACGCCAAGCACCGGCCGGGAGCCGTGGGCGGCCTCGCCGGTGGCCTCCAGCGTGAGCCAGATGCTCCCCCGGTCGGCGACGGTCACCGAGTGGCGGTCGGCCGCACAGGTCGGCTCCCCGATGACGCAGGCGTCGGCCGCCACGCCCCCGGCGTCCAGGACGGCCGGCAGGCCGGCGTCGCCGCCCACTTCCTCGTCGCTGACGACGAGGAATTCGAGCGTGACCGGCGGGGTCGTCCCGGACTCGACGTAGGCGCGGGCCGTCGCCAGCATCGCCGCGAGGGCGCCCTTCATGTCGGCCGCGCCCCGCCCGTAGAGGCGGTCGCCGTCGCGTTCGCCCAGCGGGTCGCTCGTCCAGGCCTCGGCGTCGAACGGCACGGTGTCGAGGTGCCCGCAGAAACACAGTGTCCGGTCGCGCTCGCCCGGGAGCGTCGCGACCAGGTTCGGCTTCGCCGGGTCGACGGCGTACCGCGCCGTCGACAGCCCGAGGTCGTCGAGGATCGTCTCGACCAGGTCCGCGGCCTCGGCCGTCCGGCCCGGCGGGTTCCGGGTGTCGACGGCCAGCAGTTCCTCGGCCGTGGCGACCAGCGAGTCGCGGGCGGCGGCCAGCTCCTCCAGCGGGCCCGGCGTCGGGTGGGTCATCTGGTCGGCCCACCTTCGCACCCGCCCGGCCAAAACGTTTCCCACGTCGGCGCCGGTCGTCCCGACGCCCCCATCGGCACCCGTCGTCTCGACGCCCCCATCGGCGCCCGTCTCCCCGACGCCGACCGTCGCGTTCCCACCGTGTGGGAGCCACGCGCCGGTTATTTGGTACTGGCGTGACACGATTCGGTATGGACTTCGACGAATTCACCGGCGAGGTGCAGCACCGACTGGGACTCCCCGGAACCGGCGAGGCCGTCCGGGCGATCCGGGCGACTCTGCTGACGCTCGGCGAGCGCATCCCCGCGGGCAACGCAGAGGACCTCGCGGCCTCGCTCCCGATGGAGGTCAAGTGGTACCTGACCGGCGCCGTCCACGAACACGGCCAGCACTTCGACTGGCGGGAGTTCCTCGACCGGGTGAGTGACATCGAGCAGACCGACGAGGCGACGGCCGCCCACCACGCGCGCGTCGTCGTCGACCTCGTGAGCACCGTGGTACCGACGTCTGACTTCCGGCAACTCCGGAACCAGTTGCCCGAGAGCGAGGACGACGAGGGCTGGGGGAACCTCTTCGAGGTGGTCGACGCGGGCGGGTGGCACGACCCCGACGAGTGAAGGGGGCCCGCTCCCGGTTGGAGCGAAGGATTTTACGACCCCGCGGTCGCGGAGACCGTATGGTAACGCTGAACGACGCGGTCGCCCTCGTGACCGGGGGCGGATCGGGTATGGGCGCCGCGATGGCGCGCGAGTTCGCCGAGCGGGGCGCGGCCGTCGCGGCCGTCGACGTCGACGCGGCGGGCGCCGAGCGGGTCGCCGACGAGATCGCCGACGCGGGCGGTCGCGCGCTCGCCGTCGAGGCGGACGTCGCGGACGCCGACAGCGTGGGCGCCGCCGTCGACGCGGCCGTCGACGAGTTCGGGACGATCGACGTCCTCTGTAACAACGCCGGCGTCTTCGACGAGGAGACCCCGGTCGAGGAGATGGGGGAGGACCTCTGGCGCGACGTCCTCGGCGTCAACCTCGACGGGGTCTTCTTCGCGACGAGGGCCGCCCTCCCGGCGCTGCGCGAGGGCGACGACGAGGGCGTCGTGATCAACACCTCGTCGGTGGCCGGCAAGTCCGGCGGCGGGGGCGGCGTCGCCTACACGGCGTCGAAACACGGCGTCGTCGGGTTCACCCGGGCGCTCACGGACCAGTACGCCCCCGAGATCAGGGCCAACGCGATCTGTCCGGGGTTCGTCTCGACCGGCATGACGGCGGGGATGCTCGACGAACTCCACGAACTGGCCCAGTCGACGCCGGCGAAGCGCTACGCCGAGGCCGGCGAGATCGGCAAGGTCGCGGCCTTCCTCGCCAGCGACGACGCCGCGTTCATCCACGGCGCGGCGATCCCCGTCGACGGCGGGGTCCTCGGCGCGACGATGGGGCCGTCGTGAGTTCGGACGGGATCGGTCGTGAACTCCCTCGGCAGAACGAGGAAATCCCGGCCGTCGACAGCAAGCGTTTAGGTCGGCGGGTGACACTCGGGGACGATGAGTGATTCCGCGGAGTCGGCGCTCGACTCGCTGACAGGCTGGACCATCGTCGCGTTCGGGCTGATCGTTCTCACGCTGGTCTGGGGGACGATCTTTACCTTCACCGTCTACGCCGAGAACCTCGCCCGGGCCTTCGGCCTCTCGTCGCTCCGGGTCTCCTCGGTGTTCTCGATCGCCACCGCCGCCTTCTACGTCGCGGGGGGTCTCGTGGGCGTCCTGGTCTCCCGGACTCCGCTACGGCCGGTGGTCGCCGCTGCCGGACTGGCGGTCGCCGGGGCCGTCGCGCTCCTCCAGGTCGTCACCGGCTACGTCGGTCTCGTGGTCGCGTTCGGTCTGCTCGGCGTCGCCGGCGGGACGCTGTTCGTGATCGTCATTTCGCTCGTCCCGCAGTGGTTCGACGTCTACCAGGGACGGGCGACGGGGATCACGCTCATCGGGAACGGACTGGGGGTGTTGATCCTCCCGTTCGTCTGGGTGTGGCTGCTCGAGTGGACCGACATCCGCGGCGCGTTCGCCGTCGTCGGCGGCGCGACCGCCGCGGTGGTGTTGCTCGGGAGCCTCGTCTCTCGACGACCACCGGGCGTCAGGGCGGCGGGGGCCGCGGGGATCGACCGGGCGTGGCTCGCGTCGACGTTCCGGGACCGCCGTTTTCAGCTGGCAATCGTCGGATTCCCCCTGCTCTGGGGCTGGTACTTCGTCCTCTCCTCGAGCCTCGTCGACATCCTCACCACCGCGGGGATCGCCCGCTCGGTCGCCGCGACGGCGTTCGGGATCATCGGCGGCGTCAGCATCGTCGCCCGCATCCTGAGCGGGGTCCTCGCCGACCGGATCGACCCGCGCCTGACGTTCCTCGGCGGCGTGGTGGTGGCCGCGGCCGGCATGGTCGTCCTCACGTTCGTTCGGACCCCGCTCGTGATGTACGTCTCGCTGGTGACGTTCGGGCTCGGCCTGGGCGCCATCGCGGCGCTGTTCTCGCCCGTGATCGTGAGCGCGTTCGGGCGGGAGAACGCGACAGCCGTCGTCGGTCTCTTCACCATCTCCGAGACGCTGACGTCCTTTCTCGCCCCGATCGGGATGAACGCGCTGTCGACCGCCACCGGCGGGTACGCGGTCCCGCTGGCCGGCGTCGTGGCCATGACGCTGCTCGGCGGGGCGATGTTCTACTGGGGGACCGGCCGGGCCGACCGCGCCGACCGACCGTCCGCGTCGACCGCCTGAGGCGGCTGTCTCCGGCGGCGTTCCGTGGCTCCCGGGTCGCCGCCTCGTCGCCGCCAGTCGACCGGGCCGCGACGCTACGCCGACTCGACGACCGTGTTCCGGAGCGTGCCGACGCCCTCGTAGGTGATCGCCACCTCGTCGCCGGGTTCGACCAGCCCCGGGTTCGCGGGGCTCCCGAAGGCGACCACGTCACCGGGGCGGAGGGTGAAGCGCTGGGAGAGGTAGGAGACGATCTCGTGGGCGTCGAAGAACATCAGCTCCGTGTTGGCCTCCTGGCGGCGCTCGCCCGCGACGTCCGTGTGCATGTCGACGTCGGTGGGATCGAGGTCCGTTTCGAGCCAGGGACCGAGCGGCGCCGAGCCGTCGAACGCCTTCCTGGCCGTCCGCCCCTGCTGGTCGAGCGCGTCGACGTCGTTGAGGATCGTGTAGCCGCGGACCACCTCGGGGACGTCCTCGGGTGCGACGTTCCGACAGCGGCTGCCGACGACCGCCGCGAGTTCACCGGCGTAGGTGAGTTCCCCCGTGAACGAGGGGTACGGGATCGGGCGCCCGTGGCCGAGCAGCGACGCGGGCGGCTTGACGAAGAAGTCGGGCTCCTCGGGTCGCTCGTAGTCCATCTGGTCGAGCGTCTCGGCGTAGTTGCGGCCGACGCAGTACAGCGCGCTCGGCTCGCAGGGGGGGAGCAACCGACCGTCGACCCCGACCGCGTAGGTGCCGTCGTCGGTGTAGATCCTCCCGTCGTCGTACCGGCCGGCAACCGGGCCCTCCGGCGTCAGGAGTCGCGCGAGTCGCATGGTCCCACTCTCGGCGTCGGCGGCAAATGGCTGTCGAAAGCGCCCGCGTCGTTCGTCGCCCGCGTCGTTCGTCGCCGCCGTCCGCATCGCTTTTGTCGGCACCGCGAAACCGTCCTCCATGAAGTTCGCCGTGTTCGGCGCGGGCGGCGTCGGCGGATACCTCGGTGCGCGGCTGGCAGACGAGGGCCACGAGGTCCACCTGATCGCACGGGGGGATCACCTGTCGGCCCTCCGGCGGGACGGCCTGCGTATCGAGAGCGTCGCGGGCGACACCGCCGTCTCCCTCCCGGCCACCGAGGACCCCGCGGAGATCGGGCCCTGTGACTACGTGCTCTTCTGCGTGAAGACCCACGACACCCGCGAGGCCGCGGCCGAACTGCCCCCGCTGGTCGGCGCGGACACCACCGTCGTCTCCTTCCAGAACGGCATCGACAACGAGGCGTGGCTGGCCGAGGCGGTAGGCGAGGCGCACGTGGTCGGCGGCGTCGCCAAGATCTTCTCGACGATCAAGGCGCCCGGTGTCGTCGAGCACACCGGCGGCCCCGAGGAGTTCACCATCGGCGAACTCGACGGGCGCCGGACGGCCCGCATCGAGGCGCTCCACGGGGCGCTGTCGGCGTGCCGGGGCGCCGAGTCGATCCTCTCGGACGACGTGCACGTCGACCTCTGGCGGAAGTTCGCGTTCATCTGCGCCCAGGCGGGGATGACCGCCGCGACCCGCCTGCCGACGGGTCCCGTCCGCGACACGCCCGAGACCTGGGCGATGTACCGCCGGGTGATCGCGGAGGCCGTCGCCGTCGGCCGCGCCGAGGGGGTCGACCTGCCCGACGGCCTCGTCGACGACCTCGTCGCGTTCGCCCGCGGCATCGACGGCGAGATGGCCTCCTCGATGCACTACGACCTGACCCACGGGAAGCGCCTCGAACTGGAGGGGCTCAACGGCGCGGTGGTCTGCCACGCCGCGGACGTCGGCGTTGACGTCCCGATGAACGAGGCGATCTACGCGCTCCTGCGCCCGTGGGTCGACCGCGACGCCGGCGACTGACCTCCCCGAGACGCCCTGGCCCCGAGTCAGCGGTTCGGTCGGGGGACCCGCCACGCGACCCCGGGCGAAACAGGGACCGGGCCGTCGCTCCATCGTCACGACCCGGGTGAACGCCTCGGCGATACGCGCGTCCACGTGGGCGGTTCGAGTAAAACTATTCGTATCTATCTGCGTCGACGACGCGCCCGGACGTGCCAGGGATCCGAACGATTCGGCGTCCGGTGTCGGCCTCGCCGGCGCGTCTCGGGTGACCACTCGGATCGCTTGACGGGGGGCCACCGAAGTCGGTGAGCGGTAGAGATCGGCGAGCGTGAACAGCCGAGTTCGCCGACAGTCCCCAATGCAGTCGTCCGTTCTTCGCGTCTGCAAGCGAACGTCGTAACGGCGCGTCCGCTCGCACACCACGCGCGACAGGGCCGATCGGTGGTTCGCCACGTCGTCCCGGATCTCGACGGTCCTCGGCGACGTCGCCCCGGTACCGCCGTGCCGCCGCCGGCCGGTGTACCTACCGATACGCCCAGAGAGTGTACAACTAAAAACGCCCGGAACCGGGTCGACGTCCCCACGACTGACCGCGATCTCCCCGTCTCTGCGAGGGGTGACGCGCCCGCGTGCCGGGACGACGGCGGCGGATATTTTACACCTGTATGGCCGTAAAAGATCGGGGCGATCATCTCACGCGGCCAGCGGCTCGTTTCTCGTGGGTAAACGAACCGACATCTATGCCCCAAATTACGAACCGAAATAAAGTACCCGGCGTCGTCTCCGGGGTTTCCGGCCGTCCCTATTGCGAATCGGAAACGAATTCGGATTTCGTTTCTCGATAGGAATCGTTATGTGGTCCCCCGTGGTTTGCCGATGTATGTCGGGTGACCCGTCGACGAACGCGAGCGGGCCGGAGGGGACGCCCACGATCAAGTCGGTCGAGACCTCCCACCGGATCGTCGCGGCCCTCGAAGCCATGGGGCCGGCCACCGTCACCGAGGTCGCGGCGGAGGCGGATCTCTCCAAGGGCGGGGCGTACAAGCACCTGAAGACGCTCGAAGGGACCGACTTCGTCGTCCGCGAGGGAAACGAGTACCGGCTGGGCCTGCGCTTTCTCGACCTGGGTGGCAAGCTCCGCTACGACTATCCACACTCGCAGACCATCAAGGACAGCGTCCAGCAACTCGCGCAGGCGACCGGCGAGACGGCCCTCTACACCGTCCTCGAAGCCGATCGGACCACGACGCTGTTCCGCGAGCGCGGCCCCAACGGCGTCTCGACGCGCACCCGGATCGGCAAACGACTCTACCCCCACGAGACGGCCGCCGGGAAGTGCATCCTCTCGCAGTTGTCCCCCGAGGCGGTCGACGACGTCTTCGGCGACGGCCCGCTCCCGGAAGTGACCGAGCACACGATCACGGATCGCGACGCGCTCGACGACGAACTGGCGCGCGTCGCCGAGCGCGGCTACGCCTACAACCTGGGCGAGAGCGTCGAGGGACTGGTCGCCATCGCCGCGCCGCTGGTCCCCGACGACGCGGTGCTCGGCGCGTGCTCGGTGACCGGCCCCTACCACCGCCTCAAGGGCGACCCGCTCGACGCGGAGCTCACCGAGACGCTGCTGAGCTTCGTCAACGAACTGGAGTTGAACATCGCCCACGCCAACACGCCCTGACGCGATCCCGCGACGCCGGAACCGTAACGCCGGCGCCCTAACGCGACGACCCGCCGGCGCCGCGGACGTCGACCGCCGTCACCGCCTTCCCCGCCGGCCCGCAGTCACAAGCTATTTCTCCGCGACGCGAGACCCGACACCTACGATGGATCAGCACAACTCCCTCCGTGAGACGATCGAGGGCGACGGCGTCGTCCTCGGCGCCCGATCGGCGACGTTCTCGCCGAACGCGATCGAGATCTACGGCGAACTCGGCCTGGACTTCGTCTGGCTCGACTTCGAGCACCAGGGGCCCAGTCCGTGGGACAGCCACCTGTTCGAGAACCTCGCCCGGGCCGCCGAGCTCGGCGGGACGGAGCTGTTCGTCCGCCTCCCCTCCGGCGACCCCGCGCTCATCCGGAAGGTGCTCGACACGGGCGTCCGGAACATCCTCGTGCCGCGCATCGACTCCGCCGAAGAGGTCCGCGAGGCCGTCGAGGCGACGCGGTTCGTCTACGACGGCGAACCCGGCGAGCGCGGCAAGTCCAGCTCCCGGTCGAGCACCTTCGGGATGGGATCGAACTACGTCGAGACCGAGGACCAGTCGGTCTGCCTCGGCGTCATGATTGAGAAGACGACTGCCGTCGACGAACTCGACGAGATCCTCTCGGTGCCCGAACTCGGGTTCATCTTCATCGGCCCCTCGGACCTCTCGGCCCAGATGGGCCACCCGACGGACAAGACCCACCCCGACGTCCAGAACCAGATCGAGGAGATCCGCGACGCCGGCCTGGAGGCGGGCGTCCCCGTCGGGCGTATCACCAACGACCCCGAGGCCGCCCGGCAGGCCATCGACGACGGCTACCAGATCCTCCGGATCGGGGGCGAGCTGTCGGCCGCGAAGACGCTTCTCGGCGACCGGCTCGACCGGATCCGCGGGTAGGCGGGTCGCCACCCGCGAGCGAACGGCCGCCGCGCGGACGGACGCCACCGCGAGCGGGCGGCTCCGGTTCGCCCGTCGATGGAAACGACTACGTATCGCATCCCCCTTCTCGCAGGCATGTCATCGACACGCGGGCTGATCGACCGCGACATCCAGCCGCGGGACCGACTCGTGAGCGCCGTCGACGACGCCGTCGACGTGACCGTGGGCGGGTCCGCTACCGAGGACGAACTGATCGAGGACCTGGCCGGCGTCGACGTCGTCTTCACTACCTCTCGGCTCCCCCTCTCCCGGCGGGTGCTCGAGTCGACGGACCTCCGACTGATCGCCAAGATCGGCACGGGGATCGACAACGTCGACCTCCCGACCGCCCGGCGACTGGGGATCCCCGTCACCTACACCCCCGGGATGAACGCCCTGTCGGTGGCCGAGCACACCCTCGCGCTCCTGCTCGCGGTCACCCGCCGCGTCGACCAGACCCAGTCGATTCTCCGATCCGGTGGCTGGCGCGACGAGGCGCCGCTTGGGACGCTCCTCACCGGCCGAACCGTCGGCATCGTCGGCTACGGGAACGTCGGCCGACGCGTCGCCAAACTCCTTTCGGGGTTCGAACCCACGCTGCTGGCCTCGGACCCGTACGTCCGTGAGATCGACGGCGAACTCACCGGGACGGAGCTCACGTCGCTCGACCGGGTGCTGACCGAGAGCGACGCGGTGATCGTCAACGCCGAACTCACCGACGAGACCTGCGGGCTGATCGGCGCGCCCGAACTCGCGAAGATGAAGGCGTCGGCCGTGCTCGTAAACACGGCCCGCGGCCCGATCGTCGACACCGAGGCGCTCGTCGACGCGCTCGACGCCGGCGAACTCGCCGGCGCCGGGCTCGACGTCTTCGAGACGGAACCGCTCCCGGCTGACTCCCCGCTCCACGACTGCGAGAACGTCGTCACGACGCCCCACACCGCGGCGATGACCAGCGCCTACCGCGAGAAGGCCGTCGACACCCTGTCGGCGAACGCGCTGGCGCTCCTCCGGAACGAGCCGATCGCCGACCACTTCCTGGCCGTTCCCCCACAGGAGTGAGCTACCCCGCGGGTCGTCGCGGCGACGATCCGCCGATCACAGCGACGATCCGACGACCCCAGCGTCGATCCGCGGTCGCGCCGCTCGGGCCGCGGCGTCGAAAGAAAGTTGAGGTGGGCTACTCGTCTTCGTCGTCCTGGACGATCTGGAAGCGTCGGCCGTCGGGGTCGCGGAAGTTGGTGATGGTGCGGCCGGTGTGCTCGACGTAGTAGGGGTCGGTGACCTGGTCGATGTCGCCGTCGGCCTGGAGTTCGTCGGTGATCTCCTCGATGTTGTCGACGCCGAAGGCGATGTGGTTGATACCGGGAACCTCCTCGCCCTCGACGGTGTGGATCTCGAAGATGGGGCCGTCGCCCTCGCCGGGGGCCAGTTCGTAGGACTTCCCGTGGTGGGTGGTCTCGCGGACCTCCTCGTACCCCAGCTTCTTCAGGAAGTCGGCCATCTCCTCGGCGTCACTCGCCTCTATCTCGATGTGGTCGATCTCTCCGATCATGCGTTCGAGGGATGCACCCGCTGACGTATATGTGTTTACAAGGAGGTTCGGCCGGCCTCAGAGTCTATCCAGTTCGTCTCTGCGAGGCGATTCGGCCGGGTGTCGCCCCCGGCGGCGGACACAAGGTATTAATAATCTGTGCGCCGCGGTTTCAACTGATGCCACCGAAAATTGCCCGACTGGGACACATCGCGTTCGAGACGCCGGACCTGGAGTCGTCGACGGAGTTCTTCACCGACGTGGTTGGCTTCGAGGAGGTCGAGCGAACGGGCGACGCGGTGTACCTGCGTGCGGTCGACGAGTTCTACCACCACTCGTTCGTCCTGATCGACGGCGACGAGGCGGGCGTCGAGCACGTGGCCTGGCAGACGTGGACGGCCGAGGACCTCCAGGACCTCGCCGACCGACTGGAGAGCGAGGGGTACGACCTCACCCACGTCGAGGCGGGCGAGGAAGCCGGGCAGGGCGAGGCCTACCGGTTCTCGACGCCGAGCGGCCACCGCTTCGAGATCTACCACGAGATGGACAAGCCCCAGCCCCCCGAGGAGAAGCGCTCGAAGCTGAACAACCGCCCGTACAACCCGAACACGACGGTCCACATCGCGCCGCAGATGATCGACCACGTCCAGCTGTGGGACCCCGACGGCGGCGGCTTCGCCCAGTGGCTCCAGGACGAGCTCAACTTCATGACCCAGGAGTATTTCGACCTCTCCGACGGGACGCGGTGGGGGACGTTCCTGACGGCGAGCCGGTCGAAGATCGACGCGGCGATCATCCACGGCGAGGACGACACCGAACCCCACGTCCACCACGTCGCCTACGAGGTCGAGAGCGTCGAGAAACTGTGGGACGCCGCCGACTCGGTTCGCGAGGCCGGCTACGAGATCGACACCGGCCCCGGCCAGCACGCCTTCTCGCGGCGGCGCTTCCTGTACGTCAAGGACCCCGCGAGCGGCGCCCGTATCGAGTTCTCGACCGGCGGGTACTCGGTGTACGACCCCACGTGGGAACCAGTCGACTGGACCGAATCCGAGATCGGCGACGCCGAGAGCCACCAGTGGATCGGCCAGCTCGACATGCCCACCAAGCTCTCCTACGTCGACTGATTGGACCACCGCCGACCGGAATCCCTCGTTGACCGAACCGTCGGCCGACCGACCTCCCGGTCGGGTCGACCCGTCCGTCCCGTTTTCGACCGACGCACGGGCGAGCGACGCACTCCCCTGTATCGTCGCATCGCCCTGCATCGTCGCAACGCCCTGGGCCGTCGTATCGCCGCCCATCCGGTATCGATTCACACCCGCGGCTGTTCGTCTCGACCGTCGAAAAAAGCGAGCCGCGAGAGCCGCGAAGTCGCCTCGTTACCGCTTGTCGGTGCCGTAGGGAGCGGGAGCGACCGTCGCGCTGATCTCGACCTGTTCGTGACGCTCGACGCGGCGGTTGTCGTTGTCCTCGGGGTCGCCCCAGACGACGGTGACTTCGGTGCCGGGGTCGGCGTACTCGGTGTCGATGACCGCCAGCGAGAGGAACTCGCGGACGTTGTAGACGTAGGACTTGTCCGTCGACACACCGATGGGTTCGCCGTCGACGAGCACCTTATCGTAGGGGCAGGCGGCCGCGCGGGGGTGAGGGAGATCCATGTACTGGGCGGCGTCGCCGTCGTCGTCGAACAGCGAGCCGAAGATCTCGGTGACGTCGTCGCCGTCCCACTC
>ENA-ORDC01000109-ORDC01000109.1-marine-metagenome-genome-assembly--contig:-NODE-109-length-91871-cov-6.784768_pt1 | contig 91871 bp, 105 predicted proteins | sample MGYA00237783_ERZ508515 | MGnify/ENA primary metagenome ERZ508515 (study PRJEB26186, sample SAMN06268792) | marine metagenome | isolation source: Eden Landing Ponds, San Francisco, CA, USA | place...
CTCGTGGGCCTCCGCGACTGTCATCTCCAGGACGTCTGCGATCGTCTTGCCCTTGTAGGTGACGTCCAGGGTCTCGGCGTTGTAGCGGTCGCCGCCACACTCCTCGCAGGGAACCTCGACGTTGCTGAGGAAGTTCATATCGATGGTGACGGTCCCCTGGCCGCCACAGGCCTCACACCGGCCGCCCTTGACGTTGAACGAGAAGCGCCCCTTCTCGTAGCCGCGCTGTTTAGCGAGTTTCGTCTCGGCGAAGCGCTCCCGGATGTGATCGAACACGTCCGTGTACGTCGCCGGATTCGAGCGCGGCGTCCGCCCGATCGGCGACTGGTCGATGAGCCGGACCGTCTCGATGTGCTCGATCCCGTCGATCGCGTCGTGCTCACCCGGATTCACGCTCGTGTTGTCGTTCATCTCTCGAGCGAGTCCCTTATAAAGGACGTCGTGCATCAGCGTCGACTTGCCCGATCCCGAGACGCCGGTAATCGCCGTGAACGTGCCCAGCGGGATGTCCACGTCCAGATCGTCGAGGTTGTGCTGGCGCGCGCCCTGGATGGTCAGCGTGCCATCGGGGTCGCGGCGCTCGTCGGGCACCGGAATCGAGCGTTCGCCCGCCAGATAGTCGCCAGTGATCGACTCCTCGCTCGAAAGCACGTCCTCGAGGGGCCCATTGACGACGATTTCGCCGCCCTGCTTGCCCGGACCGGGCCCCATGTCGACGACGTTGTCCGCCCGGCGCATCGTCGCGGTGTCGTGTTCGACCACGAGTAGGGTGTTCCCGAGGTCTCTGAGTTCCTCTAAGGTGTTCAACAGCCGATCGTTGTCCCGCTGGTGGAGGCCGATCGATGGCTCGTCGAGGACGTACAGCACGCCGACGAGTCCCGAGCCGATCTGGGTTGCCAATCGGATGCGCTGACTCTCGCCACCCGAGAGCGTCGAGGCCTCCCGATCGAGGGTGAGGTACTCGAGGCCGACCTCCTGCATGAACCCGAGTCTGGCCCGGATCTCCTTTAAGATCTCCGTAGCGATGGTGGCATCACGCTCGCTCATCCCGTCTTCCATGTCTTCGAAGTGCTCGAGGGCGTCGCCGATCGACAGCTCGTTGACCTCGGTGATGGACGTGCCTTCGACGAGGACGGCTCGCGATTCGGCCTTGAGTCGCGTGCCCTCGCAGTTCGGACACGTCGTCGTCGCCATGAACTCCTCGATGTGCTCGCGGGCGCGATCGGAGTCGGTCTCGACGTGACGGCGTTCGAGGTTCGGAATGACGCCCTCGAAGCGCTCAGTCTTCTCGCGGGTGCCGTTCTTGGTTTGCCACTGGAAGTGGACGACGTCGTCGGTCCCGTAAAGGAACTGCCGCTGGATCTCGTCGTCTACCTCCTCGAAGGGCGTCTCCAGGCTGACGCCGAAGTGCTCGGCGACGTTATCGAGCTGTCGGGAGTAGTACGTCCGGTTGTAACTCCATGGTTCGAAGACGTGCTTCAACGGCTTCGAGGGATCGGTGATGACCAGATCCTCGCTGACCTCCTTGGTCTCGCCGAGCCCTTCACACTCCGGACAGGCACCGTGTGGCGAGTTGAAGGAGAACGAACGGGTCTCGATCTCGCTGATGTCGATGCCACAGTGCGTGCAGGCGAGGTCTTCGGAGAACTCGACGACGAGCCGGTCGTCGTCAGTATGGCCCTCGTCGGTGTCTGTCTCGTCGGCCAGATCACCCGTCGAGCGGGCCGTGGCTCCGCCCAACTCCGCTCCCTCGGGCGGGTCGGGGACGATCACTTTGAGGATTCCGTCGGCTTCCGTGAGGGCGGTCTCGACGGAGTCGGTGATCCGCGAGCGAGCGTCGGGGGCGACCGTCACGCGATCGACGATCACGTCGATCGTGTGGTCGTAGTTCTCGTCGAGATCGGGGCGATCGAGCGTCAGATCGTATGCCTCGCCGTCGACCTCGACGCGGCTGTACCCCTCACTGACGAGGCCTTCAAAGCGATCCTCGAAGGCCCCCTTCTGATCGCGGACGATCGGCGCGGCGAGCTTGAGTTTCGTCCCTTCTGGGAGCTCCAGGATCCGGGAAACCATGTTCTCGGCGCTCTGCTCGCCGACCTCCCGTCCACACTCGGGGCAGTGTGGCGTTCCGACGCGGGCGTACAGCAGTCGGAGGTAATCGTGGAGTTCCGTCACGGTCCCGACCGTCGAGCGGGGGTTGTTGGCGGCGTTCTTCTGGTCGATCGAGATGGCGGGCGAGAGTCCTTCGACCGACTCGACCTGTGGTTTGTCCATCTGCCCGAGAAAGTTCCGCGCGTAGGCCGACAGTGATTCGATGTACCGGCGCTGGCCCTCGGCGTAGATCGTCTCGAAAGCGAGCGATGATTTGCCCGATCCCGAGAGGCCGGTGACGACCGTCAACTCCTCGCGTGGAATCGTACAGTCGACGTCCTTGAGGTTGTGCTGTTCGGCCCCGCGGACCTCGATGACGTCCTTGCTCATTCGATGAATGCCACGGTCCGGATCGGTGAAACCTTGTCGGTACGTGCGATCGTCGGCCGATCCCGGCAGTTCTTACCGAATCAGTTTGGGACGACCGTTACCCGAATCCCGGGAGAAAAGATGACTTGTAGCATGGCAGACTTGACCACAATATCGCTCTGGGCAGGCACGGCAGGAATGTTCCTGGGAATGCTGTACTTCATCGCGACCGGATGGAACGTACGGGATTCCCGGCGACAGAAATTCTACGTCGTCACGACGTTCATCGCGGCGATCGCGTTCGTCAACTATCTCGCGATGGCGACGGGCTTCGGCCGGCTTCCGATCGAAGTCATCGAGAACATCCTCGGGATGGAGTTCGGCAGCGGCGTTCCCGAGGAGATCTACTGGCCGCGATACACCGACTGGATCCTGACGACGCCGCTGTTGCTGTACGACATCGCGTTGCTGGCCGGCGCTGATCGCAACACGATCGGGACGCTCGTCGGACTCGACGTGTTGATGATCCTCACGGGCGCGGTCGCGACGCTGACCTTCAGCGGCGCGGCCGGGATGGAGGTCGAGGGCGTCCGCATCCTCTGGTGGGGCGTCTCGACCGGTTTCCTCCTCGTGTTGCTGTACTTCCTGTTCTCGTCGCTGACGGCGAGAGCGAACGAGCTGTCGGCTGACACCAGGAGTACGTTCAAACTCCTTCGCAACATGATCGCGGTCCTCTGGCTGGTCTACCCGGTCTGGTGGATCGTCGGCACTGAAGGCCTCGGCGTCATCGGGATCGGCCCGGAGACGGCTGGCTTTGCCGTCCTGGACGTGACTGCGAAGGTGATCTTCGGGATCATCCTGCTGCGGAGCCACGACGTCCTCGACGACGGTGCCCCGTCGTCGAGCTGAACTGTACAGTCGGCTAACTGAGAGTCGTTCCACGGCCTTTTTCGGTACACACGCCGACCAGCCACGCGTATCTCCGGTGGGGACCCCGGTCACTCCGCACGGTCGACAGTCCGATCGATCACGTCCGCCACGGCGGGTATCGCGTCGCGTTCGACGACCCACCCGAGCAGGACCAGCCCTTGAACGAGGAAGGCGTTCGTCACGAGGAAGAACAGTGCCTCCTCGATCGGCAACCCGAGGAGCGCGATCCCCGTCGTTCGCTCGGGGGAGAACGTCCACAGTTCGAGCCCGATGGCCAGCCGATCCACGATCCAGAGGTACGCCGTCGGGACCGCGAGCGCGAGGGCGACGGATCGACGCGCCCGGACGAGGATCGGCCAACCGAACCCCCACTGGAGAGCGAGGACGGGGGCCGCCCACACCAGAATCGCGCCCAGATACGTCCCGGACGGGTCCGAAAGGACGGCGAGTCCGGTGACGCCGACCAGCCCGCCGGCGAGGACGCCGACGGCCCGCTGTCTTCGGGTGACCGACCCGCTCCCGGTAGGGGTGTCGACGAGCGTGGTCCACAATCCAGTCAGCACCGTCTGGGCGACGATGAACAGTATCTCCTCGTAGGGGACGACCCCGAGGTGACCAAGTAGTGTCGATCCGTACTCCCAGACGCCGATCCGGATCAGCTGGCCGTCCCACGGGATGGTATACACCAGCGCGACACCCGCAAGCAGCCCGGTCCCGAACACCTGCGCCGGCTGAAAGCGCCGGGTCACGCCGAGCGTTCCCGCCAGGATCGCGACCGGGACGACCACGAAACCGATCACGAACGACAGGTACGTGATCGGGGCCATCACGCGCCTCCGAGACACCCAACCACGAGGCCGGTGCTCGTCCTGGGACCACTACTCGGTCGTACACCCTGGCCCTCGCCGATTTCGATGATCATTCCCTACGTCTACGAGGGCCAGCCGACTCAAATCCGTCCCTATTCTGTTGGGGTCTCGACCGGGATGGGATGACCACGACCCCATCGAGGCCCCGGTCAGGCGTCGAAGAACGCCCGGACGAGTTTCTTCTCCGCGGTCCGGAGGTGCTGGTAGTACGTCGAGGGGACGACACTCATCGAATCGGCGAGTTCGTCGCCGTCGCTCTCCCGGGGCCACTCGAAGAACCCACTCACGTAAGCTTTCCGGAGGGCAGTCAGCTGCCGGTCGGTCAGTTCGGACTCGACAGCGCTCCGGAACGCCCGTGGCGTCTCGCCCGGCTCGTCGGATTCGGTATACGAGACCAGCGTCACCGTCTCGTAGGTCGACTCGAGTTCCTCGACGATCGCCCGACCGTTCTGTTCAGTGGCAACTCGGAACGCGAGTTCGACCCCGTCGGCATCGATCGAAACGTCCTGAATGTCACCGCCGTAGCCGGACAATATCGTGACAAAGGGCGTCTCCGCCGTGACGATCTCGACGGTGCACTCCTCGTCCGTCCGGGAGAGGACTGTTACGGCAGTCACGGCGTCGTACCGATCGACTGCCGCACGGACGGCCGCCTCGTCGGCCGCGTCGATGCGGAACAGGAACCGCACGCTCCGGTCGTCAGTCGCCCGGGCACCACGGTACGCGAGGTCGCCACCGACTCGACCGGCGAGGGCCGGGAAAACGAGTTCCGGATCTCCCAGCGCGACCTTGATCTCGAAGGTGGCGTCGGTCGTGACGGTTCGCTTGCTCAGGACAGCGTTGATGGCGGAGCCGATCGCCCGGCCGAGGGCAGCGAGGATCGTGCGCTCCGTCTCGTCAAAGGCCTCCGGATCACGGTCGTAGACGGCGAGTGCGCCGTATGTCGTCCCGCGATACATCAGCGGAATCACGACGCCTGCGGGCGATTCGTCTGTCCCGGGTGTGGCGTCCTCGCCACCGGCGAGCGGTGCAAGCGCTGGCTCGTCCCCGAACCGTTTGATCTCGCCACGGTCTAACGCAGCCGCGACCGTGTCGCTCCCTGCCGGGGCGTCGGCATCCTCGAGGTCCACGGTCACTGGTTCGATCCCGCCGGCGCTGTCCTCGGTGATCGTGAGCGTTCCCGCAGGCGGATCGTATTCGCCGATCCACGCCCGATCGAACTCCGCACCGTGGCCGATTCGTTCGACCGTCATCCGGTCGATGTCGGCCCGCGAATCGGCTCTGACGAGGATCTCGGTCACGTCACTGACGAGCCCTTCGACGCGATCAAGCAGCCGCCGTAAGTTCTCCCGTTCACGTCTGATCGCCGCCTCCGCTTCCTTGCGCTCGGTGATGTCCTGCTGGAAGCCGACGAAGTTGGTCACTGTCCCCTCGTCGTCCCTGATCGGCGAGATCTCGAGATTGTTCCAGAAGGTCGTTCCGTCGCCGCGGTAGTTCAGCAACTCCACCGCGGCCGCTTGCTCGCCTGTCACGGCTTCTCGGAGCTTTCGGGTCGTTTCCGCGTCGGTCTCCTCGCCCTGGAGGAACCGACAGTTGACCCCGATCGCGTCTTCCTTCTCGTAGCCCGTCATCTCCGCGAAGGCGTCGTTGACGTAGATCAGGGGTTTGTCCGGGGCAGTCGCGTCGGCGATCGTGATCCCGACTGGTGCTTCGTCGAGCGCACGCTCCTTCAGACGCTGTTGTTCGGTCGCCGTCCGATCGTCGATCGGCATGCGGACCTGCCCGTCGTTGTCGGCTGGTTCGGGGACCGCGTCGTCGATGGCGTCGACGACGAGACCGAGTGCGTCCTCGCTCGTCCGCGGGACGTATGCCGTCGCGTCCGCAGCCACGGCCCGGCGGGCGATCGATCCCTCGGAAACGTCCGGAACGACGATAACTGGCAGGAGCGGTCGATCCCGGCGGATGGACTCTAAGAGCGCCAGTCCGTCGAAACCCGACGCCGCGTGATCCGTGACGACGCAGTCGATCTCGTCCGTCTCGACCCGTTCGACGGCCGCAAGGAAGTCCGTCGTGGACTCGACGACGACGTCTTCTGCCGCTTCTCGGATCCCATCCGACGATACCGGTTTCGCGCCTGGATCGTCCCCGACCCGGAGGATCCTCCGGGCATCCCCAGCGCTGCTCATGGGTCTCCCGTTGGCGGAGGATTACCGTAAAAGTGGGGCTCGAAGCGGACACGCCGATCGGTCGACCGGGGCTCACCTGAAGAACTGCCCGATGACGCCGCGATCACGCTCGTCCTCGATGACTGCCCCGGCCGCGTGTTCGCCGCTGATGAGCGTCATCGGGACGCCGATCCCCGGCGAGGTGAACCCGCCGACGTAATAGAGGCCGTCGACGCGCTTCGCGCGGTGGGAGGGGCGCATCGGCCCGGTCTGCAACAGCGTGTGTGCGAGACCCAGCGCGGTCCCCTCGGGGTAGTGGAGGCGCTCCGTGAAATCGTCGACGCTCATCGACTCCGCCGTAACGATGCGATCCCTGAGGTCGACGCCGACGTTCGATGCGAGGTCCTCGAGAACCCAGTCCCGGTACTCCTCGCGTCGCGCGTCGCTGTCCGCCAATCCTGGTGCGATCGGGATCAGGACGACCACCGCGTGATGATCCTCGGGCGCGACAGTGTCGTCAGTCAGCGAGGGGACGGCGAGGTAGTAGGCCGGATCGTCCGGCCAGGCCGGCTCCTCGAAGATCGACGCGAAATGTGGGTCCCAGTCCTCCGGGAACACCAGCGAGTGATGTTCGAGCGGGCCGACGTCGCCCTCGACGCCGAAGTACCAGAGCAGCGCCGAGGGCGCGTAGGTCTGATCGTCCCAGTGATCGAGGTCGTGATCGCGTTTGCCCGGCGAGAGCAACTCGCGCTCGACGTGGGCCGGGGGGGCATTGGCGACGACCCGGTCGGCGCGCCGGCGGCCCTCCGTCGTCTGGAGGGCGAGTCCGGTCGCGGTCTCCTGGAGGTCCGTCACCTCGACGTCAGTTCGGTACGTGACGCCGAGTTCCTCGCCGAGTTCGGCCAGCCCTTCGACGAGGCTGTACATCCCGCCCTCGGGGTAGAAGACCCCCATGTTGTAATCGACGTGGGACATGAGGTTGTACAGCGCCGGCGTGTTGTGGGGCGACCCGCCGAGAAACACGAGCGTGTACTGCAGGAGTTGCTGGAGTTTCGGGTTGTCGAAGTATTTCTCGACGTGATCCTGCATCGAGCCGAGCATCGTCAGGCCCGGCCCGGCCCGGAGGACGTCGGGGTCCAGGAGGTCGTGAAACCGAGACCGCTCCTCGTAGACGAAGTGTTCCATCCCCACGTCGTAGGTGTGTTCGGCTTCGGCGAGGTACTCTTCGAATGCCTCGCCGCCGCCCGCTTCGTAGGCGGCGAAGATGCGCTTGATCTGGTTGCGGTCGGGCGTGACCGTCACCCAGTCACAGGGCGCGTCGACGTCTTCGTCGGCTGGTTTGCCGGCCCCAGGGACAGGGTCGCTGTCCCGGAAGAACACGCGGTACTGGGGATCCAGTTTTTCCAAGGTGTAGTATTCCGCTGGCTCGCGGTCGAACTGATCGAAGAAGCGCTCGAAGACGTCGGGCATCAGGTACCACGAGGGACCGGTGTCAAAGCGGAAGCCGTCGGTTTCGAGCACGTTCGCGGCCCCGCCGAGACGGGACTGCTTTTCGAGAACGGTCACGTCCGCACCGGCATCCGCAAGAAATGCCGCGGTAGAGAGCCCGCCGATCCCGCCACCGATAACGTCGACCGACCGGCCAGCGAGTGACCCGGCTGGAGTTCCTGTCATGGCACGTACCAGATGCCGCGCTCGCGGTCCATAAATGAACCGACGACCACGTGCGGGAGGGCGATGATACTGATCGAGATGCTCCAGAATGCGACGGCGCCCGGGAGTAGCGGTGCGCCGCCCAGGGGATCGGTCGCGACCAGGAAGATCGTGCCGACGACGCCGGCCGTCGCAATCGCGCCGGCGATCAACACGCCCCAGGCTGTCAGCGCCACTACGCGCGGGTCGCCGCTGTCGAGGAAAGGCGTGAGGACGCCGCCCTGCTCGGGGACGTCGTCCTCGATCGCGACGTGTCGCCCGACCTGCCGCATGGAGTACCAGAGCGGGAAGTACAGCCCGACGGCGACGACCACGGGGACGACGGCGAAGAAGGCGATCAAGAGTGCCGTTTCCCCCGCGTCGACGAGCCACGATCTGGTGCCGTCCCGGCGGACGTATCCGAGCCCGACGTGTGCGATAGCGAGTGTCGCGAACCCGATCCCGATCAATGGGCGAGTGATCGCGAAGTACCCCGCGAACGGCTCGAGCCCGCCGGGCTGGAAGATGTTCACCATGTACGCGCTGAACGTCTCGAAGGTCCCCGGCCAGGCGACGATCGGGACGGCCATGACGACGCCACCGCGGACGATCGCCGCGAGGTGGCGCTGGACCGGCGTCCGGAGGTGCCCGCTGCCGGTCTCGGCGTTCATGACGTGGAGGCCCCCGTAGCCGCCCTTGAGGACGGCGACGAGGATCGCGAGTGCGAGACCGGCCACGGGCGCGAGGGCAAACAGGCCGATGAACCCCGCGACGAGCGCGAGATACTCGACGACGTAGCGCCACTGGAAGGTGAGTCCACGCTGGCGGATGTTGTTGAAGTGTTCGTATCCGCCGTGCGGGAGATTCAAGGCGACCATGCCGAACAGGTAGATCGCCGCCTGTAGCGTCAGACCGAGTCCAACTCCGATCGCTCGGAACGCGAGGAAGCCGATCGCGATCGCCGCGAGTGCCGTCCGTGACACCTCGATCGGTCGATTTCCCGGCCAGCCGGACCGGATGTCCAGGACCGACCACTGGTAGTTCCCCAGAGACATGCCCGAACGAAGCAGGCCGACAAGGGTCAAATATTACCCCAATCTGTTCGGTAGCCGTGCGGTCCGGTGGCCGATTGTAGCGATTCTCGCCAGCGAGTGGCGTGCGTTTATGGCGGCAGAGAACGACGTGCCGGCCAATGGGGATCGAACAGCTGTCGTGTCCGACCTGCGGGGCGACCTTCGAGATGGGGCTGCCCCGGAGTGCGACCGTCAAGTCCGTCACGACGGAGGCCCGCGAGGAACCCGACGACGACCGGGTGAAGGTTCGGCCCAACGCGTGTCCGAACGGCCACGAGTGTTACGTCATGTTCCGGTTCTAGGCGGTCTCCATCGCCGCGCCGCTCAGACACGTTCGGGAAGCCACCCGCCCGACACTTCGACGTTCGCGCCCGAGATGTAGTCGCTGTCGGGATCGAGGAAGAACAGCACTGCCTGGATCAGATCTTCGAAGGCTGCGGGGCGACCGCGTGGGAGTTCAGCCGGGAACTCCGCGGAGTTCTCGACGACGTACGGCGAGACCGCGTTGACCGTGATCCCATCCGAACTGGTGTCGGCCGCGAGCATCCGAGTGAACATCAGGACGCCCGCTTTCGCCACGAAATACGGGAAGTTCTTCGGACTGACCAGTCCTTTCTCGCTGGAGGCATAGCCAATATTGACGATTCGTCCCTCGCCCGCCTCCCGCATCTTCGGCAGTGCCCGCTTCGAACACAAGTAGGTCGCATCGAGGTTCGTTTCCATTACTGTCTGCCAGGTATCGTACTCGAGTTCGTCCCAACGCTCCGGCGCGAACGCGCCGACGTTGTTTACGAGGATGTCGACGCTTCCGAGTTCGGCCTCGACGGCGTCGAACAGCGCGTCGACGCTGTCCGGATCGGTCACGTCTGCCTGGACAGTCACCACTTCGACGCCCGCATCGCGGGCGACGTCAGCGACGGTTTCGGCTTCCTCGGCGCTACTCCGGTACTGGACCGCCACGTCGGCCCCGCAGTCGGCAAGCGCAACCAGGAGTTCGCGCCCGACGCCCCGGGCGCTGCCGGTCACGAGTGCGGTCCGTTCCTCGAGCGATGGCGAGAGCATACTCTCTCTTCAGGGGCGGGCCACAAAACCGCCCGGGCGCCGGGCTAGATTTATTGACGGGCCAGGAGACGCCATCACCATGGAGTACGAGATCGAACATCGCCCCTCCTATGCATTGCTCGCCGTCGAACTCGCCCAGAGTGAGGAGTTGCAGGCCGAGGCCGGCGCGATGGTGAGTCACACCGACGGGATCGAGATCGAGACGGGGGCCCAGGGCGGGATCGTCGACTCGCTGAAGCGCAAGGCCTTCGGCGGGGAGTCCTTCTTCATGAACACCTTCAGCGCCGAGCGACCGGGTCACGTCACGCTCGCACCGCCGTTGCCGGGGGACGTGATCGGTAAGGAACTCGCGGATGACCGCTTGCTCGTTCAGTCGGGTTCGTTCCTGGCCGCCGAGTCGGGAATCGATATCGACACGAAGTTCGGCGGCGGCCGGACCTTCTTCGGCGGCGAGGGCCTGTTCCTGCTGGAACTGTCCGGCACCGGTCGCACGTTCCTCTCGAGTTACGGCGCGATCGAGCGGGTCGACCTCGATCCCGGCGAGACCTACACGGTCGACACCGGTCACATCGTCGCCTTCGACGGGTCGACGACGTTCGACGTCAAGAAAGTCGGCGGGCTCAAGTCGACGCTGTTCAGCGGGGAAGGACTCGTCTGTGAGTTCAGCGGCGAGGGCTCGGTCTGGCTCCAGACTCGGAGTACCGACGCGTTCCTGTCCTGGTTGATCCCGAACATCCCGACCGGCGATGGCGGCGATCACGACGAGGGGTTCAATATCAACTTCTAGACCGGCCCCGGGACCGGAGTCACGACAGCGCGTTCTCGACTGCACTCGCTACTTTTCGGGCCTTCTGGGCGAGTGGCTCGGGCACGTTCCCGGCCTCGACCGCCGCGTCGAGTTCGTCGTCGTCGACCCGTTCGACCGTCCCGTCGGCGTGCTTGACCACGTCGACGTGGAGGTCGACGTACCGAACCTCGTTCGGGAACACCTCGACCGGCGTACAGACGTTGACGTAGGTCCCTCGCTTGTCGCCGTCTTCGCCGCGGTAGACGGTCGGATACCACCACTTCCCCTCGGTGAACTTCGTAACGGCGACGTCGCCCGCCCGGCGCTTCGTGCCCAGGGCGTCGTAGGTCCCGCCGGGCGACATCTCCCGCTCGACGCGGACCGTCCCCTCCGGGTCGCGCTCTGTTACTTCGCCACGACCGAGACTAATCGTCCGGCCATCGGGTTTGCCGTGAGCAATGGCGACGCGGTCCCCCTCCTGCGGGCCGAACTGCCGCGTCACGACGTCGAAGGGGAAGTCCCCGTCGAGGTCCGGCGCGAGGTCCTCGACAAAATCCACGGCGGCGCTCGCTCGTTCGTCGCCCGCCTTGATCCGGTGGTGGCCCGGCATCGTGGGCGTCACCGCCCGGCGATCCTCGTCGAGAGCGAAGCGAGATTCGCGGCCGAAGAGTACCCACTGCGTGCCGCGACCGTCGGTGATCCGGCCGGTCGTCGTGCGCTCGTCGTGGTCACCAAGCGCTTCGTCGATCCGGGCTGCCCGATCGATCAATCCATCGAGACTCGCTTCGAGTGTGTCGAAGTCGGCGTCGTCGGCGTCCCGGTCCCAGGAGACCCGCCACCCCGCCGGCACGTCGACCGAAAGCACGTCGAGTAAGTCTGGGCCCACCACGTCCGTCGGCTCTTCGCGGACGAGCGTCGCCAGATCCCCACGGACGGCAAGCGTCGTGTCGAGTGCCGGCCGGTCGTTGCTCCAGGGAGCCGCCGGTTCGGTGACCTGAACGCGTACCCGGTCGTCGCTCTCGACGTGTGCACTGGTCGCGTTGAAGGGAAGGAATCCCTCGCTCTCGCCGAGGTCGACGACGGCCCCGCTTCCCAGTGTTTCGGTGACGACGCCGTCGAAGATCGCACCTCGGGGCGTCGGATCCGCCCAGCCGAGTGTGTCGATCGCCACGTCGAGAGCGTCACGAACGCGACCGACGCCGGCTTGGATTCCGACGACGCTGGCTCCCAGCCGCTGGTCGTCGATTTCGATCGTCACGTCGGCCGAGCCTTCGCCGAACGTGTTTTCGAACCGGCGCTGGATCGGCGGGGATGCCTGGACGACGGTGACACCTTCCGCCTCACGCAGGCGTTCGGTAAGCGCCGTCGCGTAGATACCCCGCACTCGGACGGTGACTGACTCTCGTTCAGTCATGGTATCGGTACGCTCCGGTCGACGGGCGCGATCGGTCTCTCGATGTGACGCCGATTTCGACGGTACGTTGCCGCCTTTCGGTTTCCCGGCCCGGGGCGTTTCGTCGGGGACGATTCGAATCCATGCGCGGCAAAATGGCTGTCTCGTTTGAAAGCGTCGCGGTACGTCCCGGTCGACCGCCGATCACGCGACCAGATTGAGGACGAGAACAAGCACGCCGAAGAGTGCACCGAAGGCCACGATCGTCTTGGGGTCGATTCGGATCGCGTTGCGATCTTCTGCATCGAAGTACCGGACGAGCCCCGCACTCGACATCAAGCCACTGCCGTCGTTGCTGCTCATACCGATACCTGTGATGCCGCCGGGCCTAAGCCTTTCGGCCTGGCCTCACTCATCGTCCCATGAACCGGCATTCCCCCGCCGGCGGTTGCGCCGTGGTCGATCGTCCCAATCACCCCAGGACACCACTCACTTCGGGGTGTGAAGCACACGCACGTACAGCCAGCGTCGTGACCACAGTTGGTACGCCGTCGATACGGCAAAGACGACCAACAATCCAGTCGCGAGTGCCAGTGGGCCGATCGCCGTGAACACGGGGACTCCGGTCTCGGCCGCGACGATCGCACACAGGCCGAGGACGCCGAGAGTCCGATAGTACGCTCGCCAGGAGATGCCGAACCGGGTGACGACGTTCATGTAGGGGTCGATCTCTCGGGCCTGCTCACACAGTTTCACCCGCTTGCGGTTCTTGTCATACTCGACGATGCCGGTCGCGTCGAGCTTCGGTAGGTGGGTCTGATGGAGCGAGTTGTAGACGCTCTGTCGGATGTTGGTCGGCGGCGGAGACTTCCCGGTCTCCCAGACGGCGATGCGTTCGGCGAGATCCCGTAGCGACACTGGTTCGAGCCGTCGTGTGAGATATTCGAGCACGTGTCGCCGCCGATCGTTACGAAGGATATCGTGGATTTCTTCGGGGTCGATACTACTGTCTGATTCTGTCAGTGCGGACATGGCTCCCACTCCCTTACGGCCGTCACCCCCGCCGAGTGCGGCTCGGTGGATGTCACAGAAGCACAACATATAAAACCCCCTGTTAATTGGGGTACACGTTCATGCAATACTCGTTTGCCGGGCTGTAATCGTCGATTCGAGTGGTTTCAACCGTCGATTGACCGTGGTTCAACCGGTGATTTAGTTCCGCCGGCATGCTGAAATGGACCGTTTGTGAGCGAAACCTGGCGTTCCACCGGGCTGATGCTGCGATTAGCTATGGGGGTGGGGTCGTGTGGGTATGGTACGTTCGGTTCGCCCTGCCATGGGTGGACGGAACGCGACCAACTATGACAGACAAATACACGCTATCCCGGCGGAAGGTGCTGGCGGGACTGGGGACCATCGGTCTCGCGGGTGCCGGAGCCGGACTGGGGACGAGCGCACTGTTCAGCGACACTGAGTCGTTCGAGGGCAACACGATCACTGCGGGGACGCTCGACATGTCCGTGACGGCGAGCGTCGAAGCGGCGAACGAGTACTGGGCGGACCAGGTCACCCTGGAAGAACTCGAAGTCACGGCCGACGGCGAGGCCGTGACCGGCCTCCAGGTCGAGGACGTCAAGCCCGGCGACTGGGGCATCATCTGTTTCGAGTTCGAGGTCGCGGACAATCCCGCGTACGTGCAGACGACCGCAGCCGGTCTCACGAGCAGTGAAAACGGGTACACCGAGCCGGAGCCGACGGACGACAACGGCGAAGGCGAGCTGGAGGAGAACATGCTCGCCGAGGTCTACCAGTCCTTCGACACCGACGCGGACAGCGATCCGCCGCGGAGTCACCTCTCGCCGGACGACGGCGATCCGGCTGCCCCCGAAGGCTCGACGCTGGCCGAGACCTACGACACCTTCGAGTCGGGCGTACTCATGCGCGATGGCGATGGTGACCCGCTCGAAGTCGGCTCGAGCGAGGACGAGGCCACGGCCGATTGGTGTCTGTTGCTGTACCTGCCCGAAGACGTCGGCAACATCGTCCAGGGTGACAGCGTGAGCTTCGACCTGATCTTCGACGCCGAGCAGGTTCGGAACAACGACGATCCGTTCAGCGGCGAGGAGACGTCGACGCCGGCGGAGTGAGGAGAGGAGATCGCACGCGGATAGACCGGCCCACGACGGCACGGGTAGTCACGACTGCGTGACTCCCGTCGGCGGTTCGACTCCGCCGGTGGGCCTTCCCCCAGGAGGGGATCAGAATGACAAAGGACAGACTGCGGCTGACACGGCGGAAGCTCCTGGCCGGGGCCGGCGCGATCGGTCTCGCGGGAGCCGGTTCGGGACTGGGAACGAGTGCGCTGTTCAGCGACGAGGAGTCAATCGCGGACAACGCGCTGATGGCGGGCGCGCTAAACCTGCGCGTGACCGTCGACAACATCGCACACAGTTCGACGATCGTCCGGGACAACACGACGATCACGCCGAGTGATACCGCCGACGGAACTGCGGTGACGGTGACTGTCAGCGATCTCAAGCCCGGCGACTGGCTCATCCTGGAGTGGAACCCGGAGGTGATCGCCAACCCGGGATACGTCCAGGTCACGTCGGTCGACGAGGACTACGCAAACGCCGAGGGCGAAAATCCCGAGTCCGAAACTGACGTCACTTCACCCGGGGATCTGGGGGACGCACTCCTCTCGACGATCTGGCAGGAGTACTCTGACACGTCCGGCGGAACGAGCCGCTCGGATCTCGAGGGCCTCGACGGGACCACCGACCTGGCCGATTCCGGGCTCTCGTCGCACGAACAGCCGGATCTTGACGGAATGACGTCGGGTGGTGCCCACTACACCACGATGAACGAGGCTCACGACGTCTACGAGTCGGGTGTGCTTCTGCGGGACACCGCGGGTGAGCCCCTCGAGGTCGGCGAGAACTCCCATGCTGCGTGGTTCTACCAGCTGCTGGAACTCCCGCCGGCAGTCGGCAACGACGTCCAGGGCGACGAACTCACCTTCACCCTGCGATTCGACGCCGAGCAGGTTCGGAACAACGACGACCCGTTCGATTCGGCGTGACCGATGACAGGTCCCATTGCCCACACTGGCGGCCACGACGGTTCGATTCCGTCGGTGGGTTTCCCCACTGGAGGGGGAGAGACATGACAGAGGACAACATCCGATTGACGCGGCGGAAGATCCTGGCTGGGGCCGGTGCAGTCGGCCTGGCCGGGGCCGGAGCGGGACTGGGGACGAGTGCGCTGTTCAGCGATACCGAGTCGTTCGAGGGGAGTACGATCACCGCGGGAACGCTCGACCTGCTCGTCGGCTATTACTCCCACTGGGATCAGGGGATGGCCGGCTCGGGGCAGGTTCAGGGCACCAACAACGGGGACGGGACGGTCAGCGGAGAGTTGACCGACGTCAAGCCCGGCGACGAGGGGCTGCTCGCGTTCTGCCCGCGGATCGACGATAATCCGGCCTACCTGTGGCTGTGCGGCGAACTGACCGCAAACGACGAGAATTCCGTCACCGAACCGGAGGCGGACGCCGATCCGAACAACGACGAACCGACCGACGAGGACATCGACGGTGAGGGCGAACTGGCCCAAAACATCGAGATCACCGTCAGCTACTGTGACATCGGTGACGTCGGTGAGGACGGGTTCGATCCGGGAGATATCGAGGGTTCGACGGACGTCTGGAGCGGTTCCTTCGCCGCGTTCATGGCGACGATCGAACGCGGTGTTCCGCTGGACGGGGACGGAGACGTTCCCGATGGCGGGTTCCCCGTTCCCGGCGAACAGGCGTGTTTTGCCGGCACCGGCAGCGAGGCCACGAACCCCTGTCTGTGCATCGACTGGTCGGTTCCGACCGACGTCGGCAACGAGATTCAGTCCGACTCGATGGCGTTCGACCTTGCGTTCCACGCCGAGCAGTGTCGGAACAACGACGGGACGCACAACCCATGTGAGGAGACCGTTACCGGCGAGTGTCCGACCTGTGAAGTCGACACGAGCGCGTCTCAGTCCCCGGAGATCACGGTCCAGAGCACGGACGCATCGAGTTTCCCACAGGTCTCGACGTTCCTGCAGATCGACACCCCCGCGGGGACCAATGGCGATCTGGTGACCGGCGACTTCGCGCTGTGTGAGGCTGGTTGTGGGCAGGACGTCAGCGTCGAGTTCACCAGCGAGGACAAACCGGTCGATTTCGTCTTCCTCCTGGACGTGACTGGCAGCATGGGTGGCGAGCTCAACGGTCTCAAGTCCGACATTCAGAGCTTCATCAACTCGGTCGACAGTGCGGGCGTCGACGCGCGGTACGCGCTGTACCTCTACGGCGACGAGGAGGAGACGGGCCCCCCGGCAGTCTATCTCAAACAGGACTTCACGTCGGACGCCGCGACGTTCGACAACGCCGTCCAGAACACGTCTCTCGAAGAGCAAGTCGGGTATGGTGGGGACGAGGCCGAGGACAACTACGAGGCGATCCTCACCGCCGATACCGATTTGTCCTACCGCACCGGGTCACAGCGGGTGATGATCGACATCACCGACGCACCCGGCGAAGAGGATCTTGACGATTCCATCGGTGGGCTCCCCGAGACACGTGCCAGTGCAGTGTCGGTGCTCGAGGATTACCTCTACATCGCCGTCGCGGAGGACGTCGACGGTCCACACGAAAAGAAAACGCTGGCGAACGACGTCGATGGCCTCTGGATCCAACTCGGCACGGACTTCGGACCGATCCTCGACGAGATCGAGACGGAGGTCGGCACGTCCTACCGGGTCCAGTACACGACCGCCAATCCGGTCGAGGACGGGAACACGCGCCCGATCGTGATCGAGATCGACGATCCCGACGCCGGCACACTCTATGCGACGACGACCTACACCGCACCGAACTAACCGACCGCGATCGCCCACTCGGAGCACGATCTCCCGGGCTGGAGAATCCGTGTCGCGGGATCGCCCGCGAAACGGCGGTTCGACTCCGCCGGTGGGCCTTCCCCGGGAGGGGGCCAACAATGACAGACGACACCATCGAACTGACGCGACGGAAGATCCTGGCCAGCACTGGCGCGGTGGGGCTGGCTGGCGCGGGCGCAGGGCTGGGAACGAGCGCGTTCTTCAGCGACACCGAATCGATCGAGGACAACACGCTGGCGGCCGGGAGCCTGGACCTGAAGGTCGACTGGGAGGAGCACTACTCCTTTCAGGACGGCGAGGCTGACGCGGGACTCGAGTTCGGGATCAGCCGCACCGAACCGGCCGAAGCTGCCGGGGCGTACGTCGGGCTTCCCGATCCGGAGAATCCGGTCGTCTGGATTCACGAGGACGACCTCGAACAGTACATGGACAACACGGCCATCGAGTCGTTCCCGGATCCGGACAACGACGGGGTCCAGGAGATGTCCATCGACGGCGATGCGGGCATCGGATTCGAGTACGTACCCTGTCGAGACGGGGCTGACGTCGACGAGCACCTCGATCCCGTGGAGGGACTCCGGACGACCAACGGCGACACGTACGACGAGGGGGCGGCGGACCCGGTTCAGCCGCTGGTCTCCCTCGAAGACGTCAAGCCCGGCGACTTCGGCGAACTCACGCTGAGCTTCCACCTCTGTGACAACGCCGGCTACGTGTGGTTGCAGGCGAGCAACGTCACGGAATCGGAGAACGGGCTGACCGAACCGGAGGCGGACGTCGACGACACCCCCGAGATGGCGGAACTCGCCGAGAACATCCAGACGGTCTGGTGGTACGACACCGACGGCAACAACGTCGTCGACTCGTCGATCGGGGCTGTCGACGTGATGGTGGCCGTCGACACGTCCGGCTCGCTGTCGAACTCGGACGTGGCCGACCTCGAGGACGCCGCCAACACCTTCGCGAGCGACCTCGACGCCACGTCGGATGCGCGGGTCGGTGGACTGAGCTTCGGCGGCGGATCGATCGATGACTTCACCGCGCTGGCCGACGGGCCGGTCGCGTTCTCTGGCCTCTCGGCGAACGGCAACACGCCGATGCCAGCCGCGCTGGACATCGCCGCCGCGGAACTCGACGCCAACGGTCGCGCCGAGGCCGAGACGTTCATCGTCCTGTTCACGGACGGTGGCCCGAACTACGAGAACAAGTCCTACGTGGCGGGCGGGTACTCGGCCGGCGGCGGGTACACGGGAGGGAATCCGAACGCGACCGTCAACGACAGCGAAATGGACGAGACGGCGACCATCGCTGACACGGTCCGGGACAGCCATCGTATCCTGACGGTCGGTGTCGACGCCGAGAAGGAACCGACGGGTCGGGAGGGCGAACCCGGCGTCCCCCTCCTCTCGACGTATCTCAGGGACGACATCGCCGGGAGCGCCGCCGACTACTTCAGCGCGGACGACCCGAATGCGGTGTCTGCACTCCTCGATGCCATCCTCGATGCCGTCGCCATGCCGGAGGAAGTGTTCCACCGTGGGACGCTCGCGGGCGACCTGGCGACGCTGTCGTCGGGAGATGGCATCCCGCTCGACGCGGATCTCGAAACTGACTTCGCCGAGCTTTCGGACCCACCGGACGACGCCGACCGAGAGTGTTTCCAGCCCGGCGTCACCCACTACGTGGGGTTCGGGTGGTGGCTCCCGGCTGACGTAGGCAACGAGGTCCAGAGCGACGGCGTGGGCTTCGACCTCGGGTTCTACACCGAGCAGTGCCGGAACAACGCGAACCCGGGAACGACGTAGTGGCGTCCCTGACGACGTCCCGGCACGCTACAGGCGTGACCGCGGAACCACGCACGAACTCGACCCAATCGATGACAGCGCAAATCACGGATCAACCACGACCGGCCAGCTTTCCGCCCGGGAGCTCCGGCATCGTCGGGTGCCAGGACTCGAAGTACCAGCAATGCATGCAGCTATTCCTAGTATTATACATGCTCCTGGTATGTTCTCACCTAACGAACGGGTGGAATCGGCCGCCACGTACAGAACCCACGGGGGTGGGGCGATGGACGAGACCGAACTGAGCAGACGCCAGATACTCGCGACGCTGGGGGCGGCGGGCCTCAGCGGTGCCGCTCTTGGCACGGGAACCGGAGCCATCCTTACCGACGGGAGCCGCCTCACCGAGACCACGCTGGCGGCCGGGTCGCTGGATCTGCGCGTGGCGTGGAACGACGGGGCCACCGGATCCGCCACCCGGACGTCGATCGATCTCTCGGGGGGCGACCGGACCGGGACGGAGCGGATCACACTCACACTCCCCCCGGACGGTAATCCGGCTGCCATCTGGGTGGGAACGACCTGTCTCGACGACGAACTCGGGGATCACCTCGACGTGACGCTGTCGTACGCTGACCCCGAGACCGGTGAGCGGCTGGCGACCCTCGCGACCGGGTCGACGTTCGATCAGTTCGCCGACGACCTCGGGGCTGGGGTAGCACTCGACGGCACGTACGGTACCGACTCGGTGTCGGAATCGTGTTTCGCCGCGGGATCGTCGCTGTCTCTTGCCCTGTCGTGGTCGCTGTCCGAGGCGTACCGTGGGACGCCGGACGACGGCTTCGTTCTCCAGTTCCGGGCACGGCAGTGTCGGAACGCGGCGGACGCGCCGGATCCGTTCGCATCGGAGTCTGGGGGGTGTTCGTCGTGACCGACGCCACGGGGACAGGGGGAGCCGACGACCCACCGGAGGAGACGGATTCACGGAACGGCAACGCGGGATCGAATGGCAGCGACACCTCGAACGGGGACCTGGCGGCGGACGGAGAAACGCCGGTGTACCGTCGCGTGCCGTGGCGACGCGTGGCCAGCGTCGTCGGCGTCCTCGTGCTCGTCCTCGTCGTTCTGCCGTTCGTGGTGTATCTGGTCCCACAGGCAGTCGGTGGCTCACAGAGCTACGTCGTCCTCTCGGGCAGTATGGAGCCGGCGATCGGTCCGGGTGACGTGATCGTCGTCGGGGACGTCGCCCCGGCGGCGATCGAGACCGGTGACGTCATCACGTTCTCCAGGAGCGGCGAGGCGCGACCCACGACACACCGGGTCGTTGAGGTCCTCCGGGAGGACGGGGGGCCGGCGTTCCGGACGGCCGGCGACAACAACCCAGCCGCCGACCGTGAACTCGTCCGGCCCGAACAGATCGAAGGACGGGTCCTCTCCGTGGGGGGATACCTCTTCGCGATCCCCTTCGTCGGGAGGGTGATTCTCTTTGCGAGCACCCAAACGGGGTTTCTGCTGCTTGGCATCGTTCCCGTTTCGCTGTTCGTGGTGAACGAACTCTGGACGATCGTCGGCTCGACAAGGGTCCCCGCTGACGGATCGACCGAAACCGAGCCCACGGCCCCCGCTGACGGATCGACCGAAACCGAGCCCACGACTGCCGCTAAGGCGACGGCCCAGTCCGAAAATACCAGCGGGGTCACGTTTACCGCAGGCGAACTCAAACTCGGTCTCGCGATCGCGGTCGTCTTTCTCGCGTACTGTGTCTGGGTTGCCTACGCCACCGTCGAGATCTGGGCGATGGGCGTTGCCGGTGCGGTCACAGCGATGGTCCTCCTGCTGGCCGGCCTGTTCTTCCTCGGCGGCTCCGGCGAGCCAGTCGGTTCCGACGGACCCAGCGACCAAAGTTCCCCCGTAGAGGGAAAGCCGCTCCCTCTCACGGACGGGACGGAGACCGGCAGCTCGATACCACCCTTGGACGGCGACGGAACCGCTCCGGACGTTCAGCTGCCCGGGGGATCGGAGCTCTCCTCGGCCCTCGAGGAGGCGTGGACTGATCCCGACCGGGGTGGAACGGACCCACCTGAGACACGTAGCGAGCGCGGGGACCAGCGGTCCCGGGACAGTGATCAGCATGACTGAACGGAAACTGCTCGCGCTGGCGCTTTCGACGACGCTGTGTCTGGCTGTGACTACTGGTATGGCCACTCACGGGCTATTCACCGACTCGGAGTCCCTCGGCGTCGAGTTCTCGGGCAACGTCGCCGGAAACGCACCGGCCTCGAGTCCCACCGAATCGCCTGGCGATACCGGCAGTGACACTGGGAACCCGTCCGGTAGCGGGAACGCGCCGGCGGGGCCGTCAGAGCGGGCGGGCAACGTGCCCGACAGGCCGGCCTCGGATGGGGTCGGAAACACACCATCTGGAGCCGGCAACGCCCCGTCGTCGTCCGACGGGGCGGTGATCGGCGGTTCGGCCGCAATGGACCTTCGGGTGGCACCGCGGACGAGCTGAAACGGCGCTATCGGACCCGGCCACACCACTCTCTGTTCATAGCGGTCACAGCGCATGACCGGGGTGGGTGCCACCGACTCCGGGGTACATCGACGTCGATCAGCGGGCGGCGATCGTGCCGTCAGCCAGTACCCTGATCTCGTAGCCTTCGTAGTCGAACCGTACTTCCGTCGCGCCGGTACTCTCCCGGCCGCCGGCCAGGACCGCACGAACCGCCTCACAGTCGACGTAGCCGTAGAGAACGTCGCTCCCGTCGATGTCGTCCAGTTCGCCGAGCGCACGGACGAGCGTCGTCGTGAAGCCAGCTTCGCCCCCCCAGTCGTGGCGCGCAAGGACCGTCCATGGGCCGCTTGCCGACGTGACCGACGCTGATTTAGTCCCCATACATTCGATCGGTCTCCCGCACACATGTAGTTCCCGTTGGAATTATCACGCGTGATTTTGCGAAGGGGTCACAGGTCCCGGACGCTCACTGTCGGAGTGAAAACGCTTATTTCGACGCCTGGGCTACGATAGATAGGTATCATGACTGTCACCCTGATGGACTTCTACGCAGACTGGTGTGGCCCGTGTAAGACCCAGGAGCCGATCCTCGAGGACCTCGAGGACGACTGGCCGGAGGTCGACTTCGAGCGAATCGACGTCGAGGAGAAACAGGACATCGCCAACGAGTATCAGGTGCGTTCCCTCCCGACGCTGATCGTCGAGAACGACGACGGCGTCGTCGAACGGTTCATCGGTGTCACGCAAGGCGGCGACATCGAGACTGCACTCGAAGAAGCCTCGGCCTGAGTTCTTCCGGGACACCCGGTCCCACCTGTCACTCGAAGCGGACGCCGACGTCGTGGAGGTCGTCGTTGTGCATCGCCAGGTTGATCAAAAGCGGCGTCAGGGATTCGACCTCCGCGGCGTTGTCGATCGGTCCGGCCCGGAGGGCACGAATGCCGTCGATCCCCTCTGCGAGCAGTTCGACCCGTTCGAGGGCGTCCTCGTCGTCGCCGACCAGCACGGCGTCGAGCGATAACTCGACGTCCAGGTTCGCGAGTTCGTCGGCCGCCAGGTTGTGAAACGCACCGACGACCGCCACGTCCTCGGGGGCTGCATCCGCAGCCAGCGCCGTGACGCTGCCGGCTCCCGGCGGGTTGTAATGCATCCCGCTCTCGTCGCGGGCCATCCCGACGGCCGGACTGACGAGTACCGTCTCTGCATCGAGAGCGTCGCTGACCTGCTCGATCGTGTCCACGAGGTGGTAAGCCGGGACGGCGGCCACGACCACGTCGGCCCCGACAGCCGCTTCGGCGTTCGCTGCCGCCGAGATCGTCGTCTCGACGCCGCGGCTCGACAGTTCAGTCTCGTACTCGTCGGCTTTCGAGCGTGCCCGCTGGGGGTTGCGTGACCCGATCACGAGGTCGTGAGACGTGTGATACGCCCACCGGAGCGCCAGTCCTTCGCCGATGTCACCGGTCCCGCCGAGGATAGCCACTCGCATGTCTGATGGTAGCGACCGCGTCCGTTAAGCCTGCTGCGATCCAGCACGGTTTTCGCCTGATTCGAGCAGTTCCGGCAGGTCGTTGACCGACTCGATCACGGCGTCGGCCCCGGCGCGCTCGAACTTCTCCCGGCCCGACTCGCCAGTCAGCCCGCCGGTGAGGACGCCGATCCCGTGGTAGGTCCGGCCGGGATCGTGCTCGGTGGCATTCACGACGGTGCGAACGTCGTCGAGGGTGTCGCCGGCGAAGGCGACGGCGTCGGCGTCGAACCGCTCAGCCAGCGTCACGAGCGCGTCCGGGTCCGGTTTGCCCGCGTCCCAGTCATCCATCGTGAAGCGGTGTTCCGCGGGGATGTCCAGGCCGACGCGTTCGAGCGCGATGTCGGCCTCCGCTGCTGGCCGTCCTGTCAACACGCCGACTTCGAAACGCGATTGCAGGGTGTCGAGCGTCGATCGATCCACGATCACCGTCTCGTCGTGAATGTAGCCTGATTCGTCGAGCGTCGGTTCCTTCCCCTCGATCGTTCGATATTTGTCACTGCCGAGGTACAGTTGTTGGAACACCTCCCGGAGTTGTTCCCGGTCGAGCGCCGCGTAGATCCGCTCGCGAGCCGCGGCGTCCATCTCGTCGTCGACGACGGACCGCGCCCCGGAGAACCCGCCGCCCGAGGCTGCAATCCGGTCAGTGAACCCTTCGACACACAGGTCAAAGCCCTCGCTACGGGCGAGGACGTACAGGGCGAGCGCGTCGGTCAGCTCCCAGTCGTTGTTGAACCCCCCGGCGTCTTTGAACGCCTGCAGCGTCGATCGCGAGATCGTTTCGCCGTGGACGCGCGCCACGGTGTCGACAACGGCCCGTCGATACGAGTCAGCGACGTCCACCAGCACGCCGTCCACGTCGAGTACGACCGCGTCTGACTGCATAGGTATGTCCGCACAGACGCTCCGGGTTAAAGCAGTTTCCGGCTGTGGAGAACCGCCGGTCATATCGGCGAGGTTTTTAAGCGCCCCCCGTTCATACGTTGGTACATGCACGTCGACATCGTGCCGGTCGGTGACCTCCCCGCGATGGTCAAACGCGAAGCCTCTGCCGGTCTCCGATCCGTCTATGACTGTGACGTCAGCGTTCACGACACCCAGTCGATCCCGGCCGGGTCCCACGACCCCGATCGCGATCAGTACCGCGCGGAGGAATTCATCGACCTCGCCAAGCGGGAAGGGACTGGCGAGAAGAACATCGCCATCACCGACCGGGACCTGTTCTATCGCCGCCGTAACTACGTCTTCGGGCTCGCGTACCTCGATGGGAACGGCAGCGTCATCTCGACCCATCGCCTGCAGATGACTTCTGACGGTGGTATCTCCAATAAGTCCGCCTCCGAGGTCTTCGCCGAACGCGTTCGCAAGGAGATCGTCCACGAGATCGGTCACACGCTCGGTCTCGAACACTGTGACAACAAGCGGTGTGTCATGAACTTCTCGCCGACCGTCCGGGAAGTCGACGTCAAGGAGCAGACGCTGTGTGGCAGCTGTCAGCGTCGCGTACTTTGACGGGGGCCATTACGTCCACCGATCGGCCGTCACGATCGTTTTGCTTTCGGCCGGCGGTCTGTCACCCGTTCTGCGTGTCGATCGGCCAAACTATTTTCCCAATATCCGTGGTATCTATGTACAATGGCCCTCGATTTCTCTGAAAGGATCCGGGTACTCTGCGTGGACGACAATCCTGACTTCGTGGACCTGACAGCTACGTTTCTCGAACGCGAGGCCGACCGTTTCGACGTCGAGACTGCAACGAGCGCACGTGACGGGCTAAACTCTCTCGCCGACGATTATTTCGATTGTGTCGTCTCTGACTACGAAATGCCCGGCACGAACGGGATCGAATTTCTCGAAGCGGTCCGTGCGACCCATCCCGAGTTACCGTTCATCCTGTTCACAGGGCGCGGATCCGAAGAGATAGCCAGCGAGGCAATCTCAGCCGGCGTCACCGATTACCTGCAAAAGGCCAGTGGCACCGAGCAATACACCGTTCTGGTGAACCGGATCGAAAACGCCGTCGAGCAGACCCGGTCACGGCGGTTGCTCGCACGGAGCCGAAAGCGGCTCCGGGAAGTCATCGACGCGTTACCACATCCGCTGTACATCGTCGACGAGACTGAGACGTACTTGCTCGCCAATCAGGCGTTAGCTGATTTCCACGGGAGGACGGTCGACACTGTCGAGGGCGAGCGTGTCACTGACGTCCTGGGCGAATCGGCTGCCGACCGGTTTCGGGCCCATCTCACGGAAGTTCTGGAGTCTGACGCACCCGTCCGCATTCCCGAAGTCGAACTCACGTCACCGGCGGGCGAGACGCACGTCTTCGAGCCGCGGTTGTTCCCCCATGACCTCGCGGGAATGGGGCAGCGAGCCGTTCTCGGCATCGCCGTCGATATCACGGAACGGATGGCTCGCGAGCGCGAACTCGAAGAGACGAACGCCCTGCTCTCGACGCTGTTCGATACGCTCCCGGTCGGCGTGCTGGCCGAGGACGAATCCCGAAACGTGCTGACGGTCAACCGGCGACTCCTCGACCTGTTTGCCGTCGAGGCCGCGCCGACGGAACTGGTCGGGACGGACTGTGAGCGCTTCGGACGGGACGTAAGCGAACAGTTCGCCAACCCTGCGCAGTTTCGCAACCGGATCGACGCGTTGCTCTCGACCCGCGAACCGACGACCGATCCGGAACTCGATCTCGCGGACGGCCGGACGTTCGAACGGAGCTACCGGCCGATCGACCTGCCGGACGGAGTCGGGCATCTGTGGGTGTACCGCGACGTCACCGAACGCACGAAGCGTAACGAGGAGTTGAACGCGGTCGTCGATCGCCTCGAAGGACTCCACGAGGCGACACGGGATCTCATCCGGGCCGACGATCGCGAGACAGCCGCCAAGATCGTCGCCGATTCTGTGAGTTCGATCCTGGGTCATCCGAGCAACGTCGTTCGGTTCCATGACGGGGACGTCCTCCGACCGGTCGCCGTTACCAGCGAAGCAAAGTCGGACCTCGGCGACCGGCCGTCGTACGCGATCGGCGAGGGGTTTCCCGGGGAAGTCTATGAAACCGGTACACCCCGTCTCGTCGAGGACTTCGAGGAGTGCGAGAGAGACGTCGATCGTGGGCCACATCGATCCGCGCTGTACTTTCCGATCGGCGACCACGGAACGCTCTCGATCGGCGACGACGAGCCGGAAACGTTCAACGCGCTCGACCGGACACTCGCGACGGTCCTGGCGAACAATGCAGCGACGGTTCTCGACCGGATTGCCGGGGAGCGGACGCTCAGAAAACAGAACGAGCGTCTCTCCGAGTTCGGCCGCGTGGTGGGACACGACCTGCGAAACCCTCTCGAGGTCGCCCGAACGCGCTGTCGGCTCGCACGCGAGGACCGTGACTTCGACCAGCTGGATGGCGTCGAGCGGGCCCACGATCGCATGGAGACGTTGATCGACGATCTTCTCGTGTTGGCCCAAAACGGGGAGACGACGTCTGGTCGGGCGGCGTCGGATCCGGGGTGGCTCGATTTCGCCACGCTCGCCGACGACTGTTGGGCGACTGTCCAGACGACCGGCGCCACGTTCGAAAACGAGGCCAACGGGCGGATCCGTGCCGAGGAAAGCGCCCTCCGCCAGTTGCTCGAAAACCTGTATCGGAATGCCGTCCAGCATGGGGGCAAAGCGGTACGCGTCCGACTTGCAACGACACCGGATGGTTTCGTCGTCGCCGACGACGGCCCGGGGATCCCGGCTGCCGATCGCGAGCGCGTCTTCGACGTCGGCTACTCGACCGCTGACGATGGAACCGGGTTCGGTCTGAGTATCGTCTCCCAGGTCGCTGATTCCCACGGTTGGGACGTCACGCTGTCCGAGAGCGACAGTGGTGGGGCACGCTTCGAGTTCACTGACGTCGAAATCGAACAGTAGTTCCGGACAGCACTCAGAACACGCCCGGTGCGACGACGTACACCAGTAGCGTGCCGACCCCCCCGACGAACAGCGCGAAGATGACCGTCGGGACCACGACTTTTCGGAGAATGTCTCCCTCGCGGCCGGCGATGCCGACGACGCCACAGATCGCGGCGATGTTCTGGACCGAGATCATGTTGCCGACGCCGCCGCCGACGTTCTGGATCGCGACGATCAGTCCACGCGAGAGCCCCACGTTCTCGGCCGCGTTGTACTGTAAGGCGTTGAACAGGATGTCCGAGACGGTGTTCGACCCGGTCACGAACGTCCCGAGCGCCCCGATCCAGGGGACGACCATCGGCAGCGCGCCGCCGGCCGCGTTCGCCAGTACCTCCGAGAGCACCTGCATCATGCCGGCGATGTTCTCCGGATTCTCGGCCGACCGGCGCATGATCTGGGTGAGCGAGACCACGACGACCAGGGTCAGTGCTGCCGGGGCGACCTGTCGGACCGATTCGCGCCAGGCTTCGACGGTCCCCCCGACGTCGAGCCGATAAAGCAATCCCGTGCCCAGTGCGATGGGAATGAACGGCATCGTTCCGGGCAGGTAGAGGTACTGGAGTTCCCATCCCAGTTCCGTCCCGAGCAGGCTGGCGAAGCCGACCGTGTACGTCTGGAGCTGACTCTCGATGCCGAGCCCGGGCCAGCGCGTCACCAGGAGGAAGCCCGCAACAAGCAGATAGGGTGTCCAGGCGAGCCAGACCGGCATCTCCTTTGTCGGTTCGTCGCCGCTGATCGAGGCGAGATCGAGTCCGCCGAGCCAGGTATCGGACCATCGCTCGCGATCCGGAAACGACCACGTCTGGGTCGGGACAAGCACGCCGGCGTTCGCCATGACGATCCCGACACCGATCACGACGAATCCGGCGGCGATGTCGGGCAGCGAGTAGCCGACGAACCACGCGACGCCCCACTGGACCAGCCCCGTGATCACGCCCAGGACGAGCGCGAACGGAACGATCGGTGCCGTCGACCGGGCCGCCCCGGCCAGCGTCCGCTCCTCGTCGCCACCGAACCAGTAGATGAGCAGGAAGACCCCGAGGACACCCCAGAAGACGAACGTGAGGCCAGTCATCACCCCAGTCCACTGGCCGACCAGGAACTTGAATTCCCCCGTGCCAATCCCGATCATCTCGGGACTCATGCCCTGATCGACGCCGCCGATGATCGGCGTCCCGGCGGCCCCGAACTGCGGGTTGGGCGCGTTGAAGAAGAGTCCGAAGACCGCCGCGGCCAGCGGCGGGAAGCCCAGTCCGATGAAAAGCGGCGCAGCCAGTGCGCCCGGGGTGCCGAACCCAGCCACGCCCTCGATGATCGTCTCGAAGCCCAGTCCGATCAACAGCAACTGGACGCGGCGATCGCTTTCGATCTGCCGGAAGAACCACCGGATCGTACTGATCGCCCCGCCGACTTCGAGGTAGTTCATCAGCAAGATCGCCCCGAAGACGATCAGGATGATGTCGATCGCGCCCAGGACGCCCTGAAGCGCCGCAGCCGCGAACCACGTGCCCTCCATACCCCACACCCCCAGTCCGAGTGCCGCCGCGATCACCCAGCCGACAGTCATCGACCGGGCAGCAGACCACCGGAACCCGGCCAGCAGCACGAACGAGACCGCGATCGGGAGGCTCGCCGCGAGCGCCAGAAGCACTACACTCGCCATGTTGGCTTCACTGTCACGGTCCCCTGTAAATAGTCACACGGTTCTCTCCGCTATTTGCCACGATCGACTGATACAGTTCCAGGCGTTCGAGCAAGGCTGGGTCCGGACGTGACTCCGCTATGCCAGGGAGTCGACGATCGGCAGGTCCCACTCCTCGCGAACCGACCGGAGTTCCTGGCTGCAGTCGATCAATGAGTCCGGGGCGTGGGCGTCTGAGCCGATGGTGAACGCCACGCCGGCGTCGAGTAACGTCTCCGCGAAGGTCTCGCGTGGATGGAATTCCCCGTATGAATCCAGCACGCGGCCAGCGTTGATCTCGGGGACGGTACGGGAATCGGCAAGCGCGTCGGCGATCCGCCGGTAGTGCTCCTCGGTCAACAAGCCACGGAGGGCCTCGTTTCGCTCGACCAGGTCGACGTGGGCGGCGATTTCGAACACCTCCGAGTCGACCAGCGAGACCAGGTGCTCGACGTACGTCTCGACGGCGGCCTCCCGGTCCGCCTGCGACAGGTCGGCGAAGTACGGCTCGTTGTGGACGTTTACCCCATCGACGGCGTGGACGCTGCCGATGGCGTACTCGAAATCGGTGGAGTCGAGGAACGATTCGATCGCGTCCTCGCGGTCGGCGTGATAATCCATCTCGACGGCGTCGAACAGCCGAAGGTCTGTCCGTTCGCGCGCACGGTCGATCGCCCGACGGCGGCGTTCGTAGGTCACGTCGAGATTGAAGCCCATTGCCTCGCGGTAAGCCTGATCGGCGTCAGCGCCGAAGACGTTGCAGTGGTCGGCAAAGCCGACGCCGTCGAGGCCGGCCCGCTCGGCGGCGTCGATCATCTGTGGGAGAAAGGAGCCGTCGGAGTAGGTCGTATGGACGTGATAATCGTACATCTATCCCGGTTTCCGGACGGGGAGGAAATACGGGTTTCGCTCGTGACGGCGAAAGCTCGGTCACTCGAGGGGCGGCGGCAGACTCGCCGACATCATCTAATTCGAGGCGGAGGCCCCTCCCTTAAGTCGGGAGGGACCAGGTCCCTCTAGCAGGCGTCGAACGGAAAGAGGACGGACGCTTCGAGATATTCCTGCACCGTGTCGCCAACGAGATCGTAGCCGAGGCCGTCGAACACGACTGTTCGCATATCGTGTTCGAGGACTTGACCGACATTCGTGAGAACGTGCCAGAGGCGTCGTGGCACCATCTATGGGCGTTCCGTCGCCTCTACGAGTACGTCGCATACAAAGCCAGAAAGCAGGGTGTCGAAGCCGTCCAAGTGGACCCACGGAACACCTCGAAGCGGTGTTCAACCTGTGGGTTTACCCACGACGATAACCGCCACGGCGAGGACTTCGAGTGTCTGGATTGCGGCTACCAGAACCACGCCGATTACAACGCTTCCAAGAACATCGGCCTACAGTATCTCCGGCGTCGGCAAAACGCAGACGACGGAGGCGCACCTGTAGACGTGCGCTTGAATCGCGGGACATTGAACGTGAGCGGGGAGTACGACCTTCCCGCCTCATCTGAGGCGTAGAACGGGAGTCCACGCGAAAGCCCTCGTGCAGGCTCACAGCCTGCACGTCGTCAGACCTCGTCTGACGGAACCCTCAACGAGCGAGCGGGGCGATTGCCCCCGAGCGAAGTGGGGTAGGGTAGTTTACTCCGGCGCGTAGTAGTACTCGCCGGCCTGTTTCTGTTCGCGATCCAGGCGACTCTCGGGCTTGTTGATCCGCGGCCGACCTGTGCGTTCGTCACGCCGGAAGGTGATGTCGAGGTTGCTCAGGAAGTCGTTCATGCCCGAGCGCATCGACTGGGGGGTGCTGGCGTGGCCGGCGACGGCGGGTTCGCCGTCGAAGACGAGCAGTCGGTCGGCCAGCAGGTCGATCATGTAGATGTCGTGGTCGATTACCATCGCCGTCGCGTCGTGGTTCTCGGCGTAGCGCCGGATGGCCGACGTCGCCAGGACCCGCTGTTCGACGTCGAGGTGGGCGCTGGGTTCGTCAAGCAGGTAGAGGTCGGCGTCCCGGGAGAGACACGCCGCGATGGCGACGCGCTGGCGTTCGCCACCCGAGAGGTCCGTGAGTTGCTGTTCCATGATCCGGTCGAGCTGGAGCGGCTGGGCGATCTCGGTGTTCCAGTAGGAGGTGCCGAAGTCCTCGGCGATCGATCCGAGGAAGGCGTCGACGCGCATCGGCTGGTTGACCTCGACGTACTGGGGTTTATACGAGATGTCGACGCTGGCGTCGAGTTCGCCCGCGTCGGGTTCGAGCCGGTCAGCCAATAGCTTCGCGAACGTCGACTTCCCGATCCCGTTGGGCCCGACGACGCCGAGCACCTCGCTCTCGCGGATTTGCCCTGCCTCGACTGACAGCGAGAACTCGCCCGCGCCGTAGCTCTTCTCCAGACCGGGATACTCGATCACGACGTCGCCAGTCGAGACCGATCGCGGGGCGTGCTCCTCGAACTCGATCGCATTCTGCCGGATCCGCATGTTCTCGTTCTCGAGGTATCCCGAGAGGTACTCGTTGATCCCGTTCTTGACGGACTTGGGATCCGTGATGACACCGAACGCGCCGGGTTCACCGTACCCGACGTGGATCACGTCGGCGAGCAGATCCAGGATTGCGAGGTCGTGTTCGACGACCAGCATCGACCGGTCCTCCTCCTCGGCCATCTCCTGGATGAGCCGTGCTGCGGTCATCCGCTGACCGATGTCGAGGTACGGCGAGACCTCGTCGAGGAAGTAGAAGTCCGCGTCCCGCGCGAGCGCGGCCACGATCGCGACTCGCTGGAGTTCGCCACCTGAGAGCGTGTCGATGTCCTGATCGACGACCGGTTCGATGCCGACGCGTTCGATCAACTCGTCGAGGACGCCGCGCTCGTCTGTGCCTTCGAGTAGCGCACGCGTCGTGCCGTCGAACTGATCGGGGATCTCGTCGACGTACTGGGGCTTGCGGGCGACCGTCACGTCGCCGTCCAGCAGCGATTCGAGGTAGTCCTGGAGGGCCGTCCCGCGGTACGCCTCGAGGACAGGCTCCCAGTCGCCGCCTGTGGCGTGATCGCCGAGATTCGGCGTGAGTTCGTCCGCGAGGATATGGACCGCCGTGGTCTTCCCGATCCCGTTGGGGCCAAGGATGCCTGTTACCCGCCCTTCGCCGGGGGCCGGGAGGCCATACAGCGAGAAGGCGTTGTCGCCGTAGCGATGGACCGGATCGTCGTCGAGTTCCTGGGGGAGATTGATGATCTGGATGGCGTCGAAGGGGCACTTCTCGACGCAGATCCCACACGACTCCCCCAGACAGATCTCCTCGCTGATCCAGACCTGGTCAGGGGCACCTTCGAAGGGCTCGCCTTCGTCGTAATGGTCTTCGCGAGTGACGATACACTCCTTGCCCGTCCGATTGGGCGGACAGAAGTTCGAACACTCGTAGTTACAGCGGTCGGGCTGGCATCGATCGAGGTCGACGACGGCGATAGAATCGTCTGCCATGTATTGAATCCTCCGCTGTCCTCTCAGGCAGTCGTCAGCAGGATACTCCAGGTGACGAACCAAAGCGAGAACGTCATGAAGCCGACGTAGAGGTAGTCCTTCGCCGAGAAATCGTTGATATCGACGCCGACTGCGTAGAGGACTGGGAACTGGAGGACCGCCGCGGCGATGACGAGACCGAGCGCCGACTGGGAGTCCCCGACCGTGAACAGCGCGTCGGAGGCGACACCGGCAATCACCCCACTGATCGTCGAAAGGGCAGTGACCGTGACACTTCTCGCGTGGCCGGTCAGTGTGCGTGACGTTTCGGTAGCCATACCGCATGGTCGGCCACGGGGGCTAAAAAGCCGTTCGTTCGATCGAACGCCGCTCGGCGGGTCCCGGCGGCGTCGAAACGCTGAACCCAACTCCTCAATATTTATACGGCAGGCGACCGTTGGTCCGGTCAATGGCTGAATCTGACGAGGAAGACATCACAGACCTCCCGCCGAGTGCCAAACTCGTCTTCAAGGTCCTCGAATACAAGGGCCCACTGACGCAGAAGGGAATCGTCGAGGAATCGATGCTCTCGGCACGGACAGTCAGATACGCTCTCGAACGGCTCGAAGAAGTCGACGTCGTCTCCGAGGACGTCTACTTCGCCGACGCCCGGCAGAATCTCTACGAACTCACGACCGAGGACGCCACCGAGCAACAGGATCAGGCCGTCTCGGACTGAGTCGTCGTTCTCCGCCTGTTTTTCTCTTCTACCGTTGGGTCGACGACCCGGTGAGGAGGTCCTCGATCATTCCTCGGACGAACTCGCGTTCGTCGTCGTTGACGCCGTGACCCATCCCCTCATAGAGGTGTTTCGTCACGTCTGCGTTCAACCGCTCGAACACCGCTGCCGTCTCGTGGACGCGCTCGGCAGCGATGTGCGGGTCGACGTCGCTACATCCCAGAAAGACGGGCGTGCCATCGAGGTCGCCCGCGTACGCCTCGACGTCGATCGCTTCCCCGAGAAGACCGCCGCTCAGCACAGCGAGTCCGCCGTAGCGCCGCGGATTGCGCGCGACGTACTCGCTAGCAAGGCACGCCCCCTGGGAGAATCCCAGCACCAGGACGCGATCGATCGGAATGCCGGCGTCGACAGCCTCCCCGACGGCGGTGTCGATCGCCTGCAACCCTGATGATCGACCGGGTTCGTTCGACTCGGCCGGCGCGGTGAAGGGATTGGGATACCACGTGTTCCGGGCGGCCTGGGGTGCGAGATATGCCACCCGTTCGCGGGGGAATGCCTCGGCCATCCTGACGATGCTCTCGGCGGTCGCGCCGCGGCCGTGAACGAGAACTGCGGCGGCCTCGGCGTCTTTCAGCGACGCGCCGGCGGTGACGAGTGGCTGGTTCTGGTGTGGTCCGGACACGTTAGGTACCTCCCGCTGTCGCGTCGTATCGAACTATGTGGGCCAACACGTTGATCGGTTCAGAAAACGTCGCCACGGTGCTTAAGGGCGTTGCCCACGGAGGTTTTGGTGTATGCCGACAGTCGAACTCGAAGCCGAAACGATCGAGCGGCTGGACAGCCTTCGAGTCGACGAGGAATCGTACGACGAGATCGTGACCGAGTTGATCAACATCTACGAGGCCCAGGAACTGACGTTGTTCCGTGGCGGCGACGAACTCTGATCACGATCGCAGAAGCGAGGAGTCTCGAGTCAGGACTGGGCGAGTTCACAGACTTCCGTCCAGCGACCGCGATCCTCGAGGCGAGTCTGGAGTGCTGCAGCGTATTCCTCGGCGAGATCCTCCGCCGTTTCGCGGAGTTCGTCGTCGGTTTCGCCGACACCGAACGCGTTCTTCACGCTGTCGAGCAGTCCGCCGCCACGATCGGACGTTGCCGCGGCACCGGGTTGGCGGTCGCCGATGCGCCGGATCTCGTCCATGACGCTCGTGAGCTTGCTGGCATCGACGACCAGCTCGGCGGTCTCGGGATCCTCGGGACCGTCGATATCGAACTCGACGGCCGTCATGACCAGACCCCATTGCTGGCTGGACAGCGGCGAGGCCGCGACGCGGTCGGCGAACTCCTGGTCGGTCTGCATGCGTTCGGCGGCGATCCGTTCGGTCCACGATCCGTCGGTCATACCTTGTGCTTGCTCCCCCGTCCCCATGAGCGTTTTCGCCCGCGTTCGCAACGCTTCTTTCCGTGGCGACCAAACGATTCGATACCATGCAAACAGTCGGATTCATCGGGCTCGGTGCGATGGGCGCGCCGATGGCCGAAAACGTCGCGAGGGCGGGCTACCCACTGGTCGTCTACAACCGGACGAGATCCCGTACCGAACCGTTCGCCGAACGAGGGGAAACGGTCGCAGAGTCCCCCGCCGAGGTCGCTGAACGCGCCGACAGCGTGGTCGTGATGGTGACCGACGACGAGGCACTCGAGGCGGTGCTTGAGGGTGACGACGGCCTCCTCACTGGTCTCACGCCCGGGACCATCGTCATCCAGATGAGCACGGTCACGCCGGCCGCCACCGAAGCCGCGGCCGAGGCAGTCCGTGACGCCGGCGGACGGTACATCGACGCGCCGGTCTCGGGCACGGTCGGCCCTGCCGAGGAGGGCACGCTCACGGTGCTCGCGGCCGGTCCCGAGGCGTTGCTCGAGGCGGTCGAAGGGATTCTCGCGGCGATCGGCGAGCCGATCGTCGATTGCGGCGCGATCGGCGACGGCGCACGCATGAAGCTGTTCGTCAACCTCCTGCTCGGGGACATGATGGGCGCGTTCGCCGAGGCACTCGCCTTTGGCACCGCCCAGGGCCTTTCATACGACGACATGCTGACTGTCGTCGAGGCTGGCGCAGTGGACTCGCCGCTGTACTCGATCAAGGGCGAGAACATCGCCGACGGGGACTTCGAACCGCGGTTCCCCGTCGACCTCCAGTTCAAGGACCTCCGGTACGCCGTCGAGGAAGCCAACGACGCGGGCGTCCCGCTGCCCCAGACCGCCGCCGCACGCGAGACGTTCAGCGCAACGACCGGGATGGGCCACGGCGACGAAGACATGGCTGCGATCGTGAAGTTCTTCGAGAACGTCGCCGGGATTTCGGTCGGCGAGCGGGAGTCCTGACGCGGCGAGGGCTGTGGGATAACCTCGCGAAATAATTCACACTAGCGCGTAGGTCATCAACAGCCCGAAGTACAGGATCACCAGCGCGATCAACGCCTTGAGCCGGAACAGCCGGAGCCGTTCGGACTCCTTCTCGTAGGCGTCCTCGAATGCCTCGATCTCGTCCGCGTCCAGCCTTCCGCCATGTGCCTGTCCGCGATGGAGTGTCACCAACTCCTCGCGGACGAACGGCCGGCCACACTCGGGACAGCGCTCGGGTTCGGCGTCGTCGGGGACGTCGTACGTCGTGGAGTCCAACGGTTGCGTTTCGGTCATGTTCAGAGGAAGGGTGGTTGAATCGTCGGTTGGGTCACGATCCAGAGGCTCGTCATCGTGTAGGCGACCATCACCAGCGTGAACGGGTACTGACTCCGGATGGCCTGAAGGCGACCGGGAAACAGATCGAAGGCGGCCGCGTGGGCGATCCAGATCGCCAGCAGGTGGCCGGCGAGGACGCTCGCGACCGGGATCGCCCCGAACCACCCGGGCAGTGAGAACACCGGCACGATCGCGGGCGGCGACAGCGGCGACGTGAGGACCGTCGCCAGCACGGGCGCGAGCGAGAGGAAGTATCCGAGATAGTGCGCCAGGTGGTAGCCGGCGGCGATCGCAATCAGCGGCGGGGCGAATCGCCGGGCGAGTTCGTCGGCTGCGAGATAGGTCTCGCCGGTCGAGCGCGCGGACCGTGCGGCGAGTCGGTAGACCCCGAGAAACCCGACGAACCCGGCGGCGAGGGCGACTGGGTAGAGCAGGTGGGCCGGCACGCCGAACTCCACCAGCGGCGTGATCAGTGACTCCCAGGCGGGCGTCGCCACCAACCCGTCGTAGGTCGTCGACCACAGCAACGCGACGACGAACGCGACGTCACTCGAATCTGTCACGATATCGGCGCGGGTCAGTCCGACGCCCGGTGGTCGAACGGTCAAGCGGTTCGCGTCCTCCCGCTCCTCGCTGTCGTCTCTCTGCGTGCCGTCACTCCGGGCAATCCCAGTCGACGCGGTCACAACTGGCGCGACGTGGCCATAATAGCTGAAAACGGCCGCGATCGGGTCGACGCGGTCGAACCAGCGATCCGGCCCGAAGACGACTGCGCCGGCGAGGGTCACGATGGTGTAGCCGACCACGACCGTCGACAGCAGTGCGGGATCGTCGGCCAGCGGGCTGACCACCTCGATCCAGATGAGCGTGAGCAACCCGACGACGGCCGGCCAGGCTCCCATAGGCGGGAGCGATCGATCCAGCGAGGGGAGCAGTTCTGCGATCGTCCGCCAGGGGTTCACCGTCGACCACGTCTCGCCGAGGAGGTACGCACTCATCGCGTAACCGGCCCACCACCCGACCCAGACGACCAGTATTGCGAGGTTGCTCAGCCCGTTGCCCGGGCCGACGTATCCGATGCTGACGACACCGACCACCCCGAGGACACCACCGACGCGCGCGATCGAGGCGAGACTGTCGCGGCCGGGGAACGGGACGGTCGCCCGCCAGCCGTGGAGGTCGTCGATGAGCCGGCGATCGGTGACGAAACTCGCCAGCAGGAACGACGCGCCCACGACGGCCCCGCCGGTCAGCAAGAACAGCCAGGTCGGCACGGTGACGCTTTCCCGGGCGCTCGCCCCGAGGCTCCCGCCGTGGGCGGTGACTGTCGGGGCGGCGAATACGGCCACCCCGAGAGCCACGACTGTGACCACTCGACGCGCGAGTCGTCGGTTCGCCAGCGACGCCATTGCATCCCGTTTGGCGGGTCCCGCCCGTGTAGGTTCCGACTCGGAACGGACGGTGCAGGGTGAGCGGAACCGTGCCACCCGCGACGGTGGCCCTCGGACGGCGGCAAAAGACTCCCCCGAAGGTGCCTTTTTGCCCGCCGCCGGGGAACCGAAGTGCATGAGCATTGTCGAAGACTCGGATGCGGGCGACGGGCATCACCTCCCCGCCGAGGAGGACTGGCCGCGTGGGTTCGGTGAGGCGAGCTGGTGGCCGTTCATCACCGCCATCGGGGCCGCAGGGATCTATCTGGGAGCCGCGCTCTGGGTGCTCGCCGGCGGGGACGACCCACTGGTCGGCTCCTCGGTCGGCCCGGCAGCCATCGTCGCCAGCGTCTTCCTGTTCCTGGTTGGGCTGTACGGCTGGCTGTATCACGCCTTCGTCGTGGACTTCTGGCATCGTGGAGCCGACTCAGGGGGAAGTAGCGGTCTCCGACTCGGCATGTTACTGTTCCTCGGCTCGGAGATCGCCACGTTCGGTGCCGGATTCGTCTACTATTTCTTCATCCGTGCCGGCGCGTGGCCACCCGACCACCTTCCGCACCTGCTCGGGAGTCTCGTCGTCGTCAACACCGCCATCCTGATCGCCTCCAGCGTGACGCTACACGTCGCCCACCTCGCGCTCCGGCGCGGGAACCATCGTCGGTTCCTCCAGTGGCTCGGTGTGACACTCGCGCTGGGCATCGTCTTCATCGCCGGCCAGGCCTACGAGTACTACCAGTTCATCGTCGTGGATGGCTTCTCGCTCTCGACGGGAACTTTCGGGAGCGCCTTCTACGGGCTGACTGGCCTTCACGGCGCACACGTCTCCCTGGGGGCGATCTTGCTGGGAATCGTCTTCGTTCGCGGACTCGCCGGCCAGTACTCCGAGCACCGCCACACATCCGTCAGTACCGTCTCGATGTACTGGCACTTCGTCGACGCGGTCTGGGTGTTCCTCGTCGCCGTGCTGTACGTCGGCGCGGCAGCCTGATCCCCAGAATTGCTTCGCAGTCACCGCATTCACTCACGTCGCTTCCAAACGGACTTACCCGGGCCGTTCAAGCGAATCTTCTGGTCCTTATAGAACGCGTGAGACGAAAACCCACCGCTGCAGTCATGGGTAGCTTACCCGTTGACGTTGTTGAGCGCGCTGTTCAGCTCGAAGAGCTCTCGGACGACATCGCTGTCCGCGACGCGATACCGACGAGGTGACGTGTTCGGTACTTCCTCAATGAGTTCGACTTCAAGTAGAAGGTCGGTATAGTTCCCGACAGTCTGGCGCGTGAGGCCGGCGTGCTCCGCGAGTTCGGTTTTGTTGAACTCACGGTTCGGTGGGAGGTCAAGGAGTGCATCGACAAGGATGGGGATGGCGTCGTGCTGGGTGAGATGAAGCCATCCGCTGGGGTGCTCCTTCCGAAGTTCCTTCGTTTGCCCGCGGTCGCCGTCCCCGTGCTTCATGCTGCTCATGTGGACACATCCGTTCCATGTGTGTATAAGGATTTCCCCTCGCGTAAATTCCCATTAACAGGATTTATATGAAAGTGATTTTTCTTCACGGTCATGAAGAAACCATCGGTTAAATGTGCTCTCTTGGCGACGATGATCGCTAAGCACAAGTGGGGCACACCGATCACGGAGGACGACCTTCTCAACCTTTCGGCTATTGACGGCGACTACCCAACCGCTCACGACGTGTATGCTGATCTCCGGAGCGAATCCTACATCATCCACCGCGGGCGCCGTGGGATCAAACTCGACAAAAGCAACTTTGACAAACTCGCGAACGTCCTCTATTATGAGTGTGGCTGGGAAGCCTGGGAGATTGACAGTCGTCTGAAGCACTACGAGGGCATCGACGACCACGACTGGGCATGAGAGATTCTCCGACGTAAACGATGATTGTGGGGTGAGTGGAGCGGCGGAGAAATTCCGAGTGCGGCTCTCTTAATAGAGTTCTCTGAATAGCGCGAGAACGTCACTGACACCGACGGCCCCGTCATCGTTGAAATCGTAGGCGTGAACGTTTGTCTGGACTGCCTCGCTATGACGGTTGTTCAGGAGCCACCGGACGTCGCTAATGTCAGTCTCACCGTCCCCGGTGACATCCTCGATCCGGCCGTCGTTATCGGGGTCCCGCTGCAAGAACTGCTTCACAGTGTCGCCCATATACCCATCGCCGGTTTGGGGGACCCACTCGGCGGGTCGATCGGTGACGTACTCCGGGATCGGGCCGCCTGTGTATGGCGACCAGTCTTCTTCGTCGGGGACATCGAACCCGCGGGTGAACATATTGGGGTCCCAGAACACGTCGAACACCCATGCGGTCGAGTGCACCGGACGCGTCGAGAGCCACTCGGTGACGTGTTGGCCGAAATCCGGATCGTGTTCGGCCCAATCCGCGCTATCTGCCGTTTCCTCGTTGACGCCGCCGCCCGCGGCCGGTCCCGCGTCGTAATCGAACCCCCACTCGGTCATGAAGACCGGTGCGACCTCCCAGGCGGGCGTCTCGTCGTCGTAGGGAACGTCTCCGCCGCCGTTGTTGAGCGGCGTGACGAAGTCGTCGTAGTCGACGGGTGTCGTCGGTCCGTGTGCCGGATAGAGGTGCAGTGTATAGCCGAGATTCTCTCCATCGAACTCTTCGATCACCGCACCAAAGGTCATCTGTGACCATCGCGGTGACCCGACGAGCACGAGATTCTCTGAGTACTCCCGAATGGTGTCGACCCATGGCTGGGCCGTCGACTTCCACTCACTCCAGAAGTCCACTAACTCTTGGCCTGAGACGCCGTAGTTGGGGTTGCCCTGTGGTTCGTTGTACACCTCGAAAATGACGTGGCTCATCTCACCGTACCGCGCTGCGACGATATCCCAGAACAGCTGGACTTCCTCCCCAAGTGCCGCATTCGTCCAGGGGATGTCCCGATGGCGATGATAGTCGATGATGGCGTAGGCACCGTTCTCGGCACAGCGCTCGACGGCCGGATCGAGGTGGTTCTCGAGGTAGTCCTGGAGTTGGGATTCGTCGAACGCCGGCGGCTCCGGTCCCGCACCGGTCTCGTGTTCGCCGATGTCGACCGGTTGGACCGGCAGTCGGATGACGTCGGCGTGCCAGCCCCGGCCCGCGTCCGTCGCAAGATCGATCGCCTGGGCAGCATCTTTCCCGCGTACCGACGCAGTCACGTCGACCCGCTTCGGATCGGCGATATTGACGCCGTGGAGTTCGACAGTGTTTCCGTCCAGCGTCTCGATCAGATTGCCGTTCCGTCGTAGCGATGGGAGTGGACTGATATGGGAATCGGCTGCTGCGTTCCCTCCCAGCCCCCCGCTCGCGACGATAGTGCCGGCTCCGGCCGCTGCCTGCAAGAAACGACGTCGTGATGTCGTCGATCGAGTGGTTTCGGTTCCGTTGTCGCGACCGTGGATCGATTGCGTGTCTTCGTTCATTGGGTTGTGTGTTTGGCTTCGTCGATTATCGGCCTGTCCGAGTTAGTCGTTTCATTTGTTCATACTTAATAATTCGTGAATGGTTTAACGGCGATGTGCAGAAAGTCCCGTCCAAAGGGCTAATTTCTGCGGGGTACTCACCCGGATCCTGGTGGACTCAATGGGCGAGCCGCGCGACCGGGACAGGCGAGGCCTTTCAGCGTAGTCGCCACTCCGAGCAATTCGTCTCTGATTAGAAGTACCCGAACGCCCGCAACCCTTTTTTCGTGTCCGATTGAAAATAGGACAATGAGTCAGATCGACGATGTCATGGGTCGGTTGACGGCTGATATCGATGCCGTATTTCTGTTTGCACCGAGCGACAGCCTGTTTGCGGAACTCGCGGAGGAGGAGACGGTCGTCGTGGTCGGCGCGGAGAACGGGCCCGGTGCGGAGCGGTTCGTCGAGTTACCGCTCGACTTCACGGCGATCGGTGATCGCGTCCGGTTCGGCGTCGAGGGCGCACTCGAAAAGGAATACGTCGTGGAAGCCGACGACATTCTCTGTCTGGGAGAGACCTACGCCGACGAACTCGACACCGCCGTCCGCGTCCGCGCCGGTGAGTTCACCGAATCTGGCGTCTACGACCTGTTCGTCAACTCCCGGGCCGAGCCCGGCGTCATCCGGAACGTCCTCGAAGTCGCCGTCGAACTCGGGAAGAAGGGCCAGAAGGGCAAGCCCGTCGGTGCGCTGTTCGTCGTCGGCGACGCCGGAAAGGTGATGAACAAGTCCCGGCCGCTGAGTTACAACCCCTTCGAGAAGTCTCACGTCCACGTCGGCGATCCGATCGTGAACGTGATGCTCAAGGAGTTCTCGCGGCTCGACGGCGCGTTCGTCATCTCCGATTCGGGGAAGATCGTCTCCGCCTATCGCTATCTCGAACCGTCGGCCGAGGGCGTCGACATCCCGAAGGGGCTCGGTGCCCGCCACATGGCCGCCGGCGCAGTCACGCGCGATACGAACGCGACAGCGATCGTGCTCTCCGAGAGCGACGGGTTGGTACGGGCGTTCAAGGGCGGTGAGTTGATCCTCGAGATCGATCCGGAGGAGTATTGATGGTTGTCTCGAACTTTCGACCGCTGATGAACGTCCCTGACCTCGTTCGGACGCTGTTCTCGGAGGAGACCGCGGTCGCTGTGGCGATTCTCGTCCTGTTTCTCGGGGCTGTCGTCGGATATCTGATCTGGCGGTTCACACGCTCGATGCTCGAACAGGCAGGTGTTCCAGAAGCCGTCGAGGGGACGGTCTTCGAACGAACGCTTCAGAATATCGGCCTCTCGACGGTCGGGCTCGTCGCCCAACTCGCTGCGATTTTCGTCTACGCCCTGGCGATCTTCATCGCACTCCAGACGGCGCAGGTCATCGACCCGACCCAGTTCTGGACAGGATTCAGCGCGTATCTCTCGCAGTTGTTCATCGCAGCGCTCGCGATCATCGTCGGACTGATCCTCGGCGACAAGGCGTCGCTGGCCGTCAGCGAACGACTCCGGAGTATCAAGCTCCCACAGATTTCCATCCTCGCTCCGATCGTCAAGTACAGCATCTTCTACGTCGCTGCGCTCGTTGCGCTGGGACAACTTGGCGTCGCGACGATGGCGCTGCTCGTCCTGCTGGGCGTCTACGTCTTCGGCGTGCTGTTTCTGGGCGGGTTGGCGTTCAAACATTTGCTGGCTGCCGGAGCGGCCGGGATCTATCTCCTCCTCACGGAGCCGTACTCCATCGGCGACGAGATAGAGATCGGCGATCGCCGGGGCGTCGTCCAGGAGATCGACATGTTCGTCACACACGTCGAGAACGACGATGCCGAGTTCATCGTCCCCAACCAGCGCGTCTTCCAGTCAGGCGTCACTCGTTTCCGGTGACTGTGTGTCGTCGCCGGTGACTGCCGTTCCGTCCGGACGTCTGACAACCTCGGCAGGAACGCCTGAGACCGTCTCACCCGGTGGAACGTCCGCTGTGACGAGGGAGTTTGCAGCCACCTGGGCGTCTGCACCGACGCGGACACCCGGCAACACTATCGCACCCGCCCCGATCATGGCGCGCTCGCCAACGACAACCTTGCCGGTGCGGTACTCGTCCTGAAGGTACTCGTGACACAACAGCGTCGCGTCGTACCCGACAATGGCGTCGTCCCTGATCTCCAGGAGGTCCGGCCAGAGCATGTCCGGCGTCGCGCCGAACGCCAGGGCGACCCCCTCTCCGACAGATGCCCCGAGCGCTCGCAGGACGACGTTCTTCAGACGGACGCTGGGGAACAGCCGCAAGGCCCAGATGATCGCCGGGACGACAAGCATCCAGAGCGGATTCCGGGTCCGGATCCAGTGACGGAGCGAATTTCGGGGCCCCTCGACTGCGTGACGGTCGAGTCGGTCGTGTCGAGGTCGGTCGGGATCCGGCGGGGCGGGTGAATCCTCACTCACAGTCCCCCTTCGACGGGCGCGCTAATCAAAGAACCGACGCGCGCCGAAGTACAGTGAGACTCGATCGTGGCACGAACCCCCTTCGACATTGCCACAACGCGAACCTTATTTTTGACGCGGATACGGAGGGATCGTATGAACGAGACAGTACTGGCGTTGCTCGAGCGAAACGACGATCACGCTGCCACGTTCGATTCGAAGTTCGACGCCGTCCAGGACGGCCAGTATCCGGACGCAGTCACTGTCACCTGTTCGGACTCACGTGTCCTCGCCGATCACGTCTGGAACAACGAGCGGCCGGGCTATCTCTTCACCGCCAGCAACATCGGGAACCGCGTCGTCCAGCTCGTCGACGACGAACCCGTCGTCTCGGGTGACGTCCTCTACCCCATCGAACACACGGGCACAGACACTGCTGTCGTCGTGGGTCACACCGGCTGTGGCGCGGTCACCGCGACCTACGACGCGCTGACTGACGGCCTGTCCGAACCGCCAGGTATCGATCACGCCATCGGCGTGCTCGAACCACACCTCGAGGCAGGCGTCGAGACCCTCCCTGAAGACGTGGATCGCGAACTCGCGATCGACTATCTCGTCGAGTACAACGTCGACCGGCAGGTCGAGTTCCTCCGGGAGAGTCCGGACGTCCCGGAGTCCGTCGACGTCGTCGGGGTCGTCTACGACTTCCAGGATCGCTACGACGGTCGGCGCGGGGAAGTTCACGTCATCAACGTCGACGGCGAGACCGACCCCGAGGTGCTGAAGGCGGAGTACCCTGCTATCGGCGACCGGATCGACCGTCTTTGGGTGTACTGAACGGGTCGTCGTCCGACAGAACCCCGCCTCACGTCGACTCGATCTTGTTCTCGATGCTGTCGACAGGCGTGACCGAATAGTCGACCGTCAGCGTGTCCTTGGTCGCTCGAACCTGGCCGACGAACTCCGAGATGTCCGCAAGTTGTCCCTCCAGAACGAACACCTCCATACAGTAGGCATCCCCGACGTGGCTGTGGACGTTCGAGGTCACCAGCGAGTCGTGGCTGTGTCGCAGCGACATCAGGCGCTGTTCGACGCTTGTCGTCTCGTAGTTGAACAGCACGGTCACGAGCGCGACGAGGTCGCGCCCGTCGAGACTGTGATCCTCGAACTCGCCCATCAAGTTTCGGGCGGCCTCACGGATGACCTCGCTCCGGCCAGTGTATCCGTGTTCGGACGCGAATTCGTCGATCCGTTCGAGAAATTCGTCCGGCATCGAGACGCTGACAACTGTCATATATTAACTAGGGGCGAATCGAATAATAAATATTAGCAACTCAGCCGAAGTGGCCGGAATTCCGAGCCAGTTGGACCCACTGCCGCCGCCCGCTGTCGCTCGTCACACAGAGACCGAACGGCCGATTGACGGTCACTCGCCCGCGAATTCGGGATCGCGATCCTCCTGGAAGGCGTCGATCCCCTCCAGGAGGTCCGCAGTGTCTCGCAACAGGCCAAAGGCCCGTGATTCGATCTCCAGACCGGCCTCGACGTCGTCCTGACCCTTATGCATCGCGCGTTTGGTCAGTTCCTGGGCGATCGGCGGGCCCCCCGCGAGATCGGCGGTGAGTTCCGCCACGCGGTCGTCGAACTCGTCCTCGGGGAGCACCTCGTTGAGAAAGCCGTACTCGGCCATCGTCTCCGCGTCGAAGTGATCGGCCGTGAAGATGATCTCTTTCGCCCGCCCCTCGCCCACGATCCGCTGGAGGCGCTGGGTTCCGCCCCAGCCGGGCATCAGTCCGAGATTGTGCTCGGTCTGGCCAAAGAGGGCATCGTCGGTCGCGATCCGGAGGTCAGCGTGGGTCGCCAGTTCCATCCCGCCGCCGAGACAGAAGCCGTCGATCGCGGCCACGACCGGCATCGAACACTCCTTGACGGCGGCGAAGGTCTCCTGGCCCTTGCGGGAGAGTTCGGCCACGTCGACGGCGTTGCCCTCGGTGATCGCCGAGAGGTCCGCGCCCGCCGAGAACGCCCGATCGCCCGTCCCGGCAAGGACGACAACACGAACGTCGTCGGCCGCTTCGAGCGCCTCGATCGCGTCGGCCAACTCCGCGAGGAGGGTTGGACTGATCGCGTTCAGCCGCTCGGGCCGGTCGATCGTGACGCGCCCGACGCTGTCCTCGACAGCGACCAGCAGCGTCTCGTAGTCGGCGTCGCTCATGCGTCGAACCTCCCGTCGGCGGCGGCCGAGCGAAGAGACTCGGCGGCGACATACCGTTCAGCTCCCGCTTTCTCGTGGGCTGCGTCCAGCGTCTCGACCAGCGTCTCCAGTCCGGCTGCCTCGGCGAGGACGACCGGCCCCTCGGGGAAGCCAGCGCCGAGCCCCATCGCCTGGTCGATGGCGTCGGTCGTCGCGACGTCGTCCGCGAGAAGGGTAGCAACTTCGTTGGCCATCACTGCAAGGAGTCGGTGTTCAACCTCCTCACGAGCGTCGGCACCCTCGTAGTCCGCACCGCCGTCGTCGTAGTCGTAGAACCCTTCGTCGGTCTTGCGGCCGAGCCGGTCTTCCTCGACAGCTCGTTCCAGCATCGGGGCAGGATCGTAGGCGTCGCCCACGACGTCCTGGAGGTACTCGAGGATGTGCAGCGTGACGTCGTTGCCGATCTGGTCGCTCAACTCGAAGGCCCCCATCGGCAGGTCCAAATTCGCAGTCGCGGTGGCGTCGACCTCCTCGATCGTCGCGACGCCTTCCTCGACCAGCCAGGCGGCTTCGTTGAGCATCGGGATGAGGATCCGATTGACGATGAACCCCGGGCTGTCCTTGCGGACGCGGACCGGCGTTTTGCCGAGATCCTCCGCGAGTGTCTCGACCGTCTCCAGGATCTCGTCGTCGGTGTGAGCCCCTCGGATGACCTCCACCAGATCCATCCGGACCGGCGGGTTGAAGAAGTGCATCCCGCAGAACTGGCCCGGGCGGTCGGTCAGCTCCGAGAGGTCCGTGATCGAGAGGCTGGAGGTGTTCGTCGCGTAGATGACGTGGCCGGGCGCGTACTCGTCGACCTCGCCGTAGACCTCGGCCTTGATATCCATGTCCTCCGGGACGGCCTCGATCACGACGTCGGCGTCAGTGACGGCGTCTTCCACCGGGACGACCGGGTCGATACGGTCGCGGGCGGCGTCGGCCGCATCCTCGGTGATGTACTCCCGGTCGGCCATCTTCTCTAAGCTCCAGTCGATCTGGTCGTATCCGTCCTGGACCAGTTCCTCGTTGATATCCCGGAGCCTGACTTCGTATCCCGCGAGGGCCGCCACCTCGGCGATCCCATGGCCCATCGTTCCCGCACCCAGTACCGCGATCGTGTCGATGTCATCGATCATCTGTCAGTCAGGCGTAGGGCTGATGCACAGTTAAAGTTGATTATAGATAATCAATCACCTTCGCCGGAGCCACAATTCCGTCCTTCATCGCGTGATTTCCGGGTGTGGAAACGGTGACAGGCGACTGGAACCGGCAGTATCCTCCACCGATCTGATAGATTTAAGCCCGTGGGTCCACTAGCGAAGATAATCGTGGCTGGGTTCCCGTCGGGGCTGTCGTGTCGATGGCCCTGGCCGTCCGTGATCGCGTCCCGGCCACTCCCTTGACACGCATGCTACAGGAAATACTCGACGACGTCCGCACTGCCAAAGCAAAGGACCCGGCGGCCGAAGGGACGGCAGAGGTGTTGTTGACCTACTCCGGACTCCACGCCGTCTGGTGCTACCGGCTCGCCCACGCGCTCTGGGAGCGCGATTTCCATCTGGTTGCGCGCGTCGTCTCGCACCTCGCCCGGTTTCTCACGGGCGTCGAGATCCATCCGGCCGCCGAGATCGGCGATCGGTTGTTCATCGATCACGGCATGGGGGTCGTGATCGGCGAAACCGCCGAGATCGGCGACGATGTCCTCATGTATCACGGCGTCACGCTCGGTGGCAACTCCATGCGCCGTGAGAAACGTCACCCGACCATTGAGGACGGCGCGACGATCGGCGTGCGGGCCTCCCTGATCGGCGACATCACCATCGGCGAGAACGCGACCGTCGGTGCCGGTGCGACCGTCCTCGAGGACGTTCCCCCGGGGACAACTGTCGCTGGTGTGCCCGCCGAACCGATCGACGACGACGTAACCGTCGAACGGTGTGTTTCGCCACCCGAGGACTGATCGCACTCATCCGAGAGTTGATCGCACTCATCCGAGAACCGATCACAATCGATTTTGGCGTGGCCGATCTGGATGTCGACAGTGACTGGTCCCCACGATTTCCTTCGGGACGACCCGGTGATGGAACCGCTTGTCGCTGAGTACGGCGAGCTCTCAATCGGACCAGCCGCGGACCCCTTCGAGCGCCTCGTCGTTTCGGTCGTCCGCCAGCAACTCTCGACGGCCTCGGCCGACGCCATCGAGGACCGACTGTTCGACAGTTTCGACGTGACGCCGACCGCGTTACGCGACGTTCCCGTAGCGAAGTCACGTGACGTGGGCGTTTCTGAACGGAAAGGACAGACGATCCGGAACATCGCAACTGCATTCGACGAGCGCAACTACTCGCGGGAATCCTTCGGGGAGCACTCGAACGAAGCGGTGATCGACGAACTGACCGACATCACCGGCATCGGCCCGTGGACCGCGAAGATGTTCTGCATGTTCGCGCTGGGCCGTGAGGACGTCTTTCCGGTCGAGGATCTCGGAATCAGGAAGGGAATGCGGACGGTTTTCGAGGGAGATATGGAGCGCGGCGCGATGGTCGCGCGAGCCGAGCGCTGGCAGCCCTACCGGTCGATCGCGTCGCTGTATCTCTGGCGGGTCGTAGATTGAGCGGGAGACCGGCCCAGCCAGCCTACAGCGAGCTTTTCAGTCGGTCGAAAAAGCCCTGCTCGACGTCTATCTCCTCGCCGCTCGCCTCCGCGAAGGCGTCGAGCGCCTCGCGCTGTTCGTCGTTGAGCGATTCCGGCGTGTAGACCTGCGCCGTGACGAGCAAGTCGCCCTGTCCGCGACGGCGAAGCCGGGGCATGCCCTTGCCTTCGAGACGGAACGTCTCCCCGCTCTGGGTGCCGGCGGGCACGTCGATCTCGACGGGACCGTCGAAGGTCGGCACCTCGATCGTATCGCCCAGCGCGGCCTGCGGGAACGTGATGGGTGCGGTGTAGTGGAGGTCGTCGCCGTCGCGCTCGAACTCGTCGTGGCCCTCGATCCCGACCTCGATCAAAAGATCGCCGTTGGGGCCGCCGTTTTCGCCGGGCGCGCCCTCGCGCTCCATGCGCAGGGTCTGGCCGTCGCGGATGCCCGCCGGGACATCGACGCTCAGGGTCGCCTCCCGGCGCACGATCCCGTCGCCGCCGCAGGTCGAACACGTCTCCTCGTAGAGCGTCCCCTCTCCCTCACACCGCGAGCAGGTGGTCGTCTGCTGGACGCGACCCATCGGCGTCCGCTGGACGCGCGTGACCTGGCCGCGTCCCTCACATTCCGGACAGGTCCGGGAGTCGGCGTCGGGCGGATGTCCCTCGCCGCCACAGTCGGGGCAAGTCTCCGGTCGCGTGACCGTGAACTGCTTTTCGACGCCTTCGTAGGCCTCCTCGAGGCCGATCGAGAGGCGAGTCTTGAGATCCTGGCCCTGCCGGGGTCGGTCCCGGCGTCGGCCACCGCCACCGCCGCCGAAGAACTGGTCGAAGATATCCTCGACGCTGCCGAAGCCCCCGCCGCCGAAGGGGTCGCCGCCGGCACGCCGACCGCCGGCACCGGCTCGCCCCCCGCTGCGATCGTCGAAGCCGCCGCGCTTTTCGGCCTGCTCGAAGCGCTCGTGGCCCATGCGGTCGTAGGCCTGGCGCTTCTCCTCGTCGGTGAGGACTTCCTTTGCCTTCTTGGCCTGCTTGAACTTCTCCTCGGCGTCGGGGTCGTCGCTCACGTCCGGATGGTACTCGCGTGCCTTCTCGCGGTAGGCCTCCTGGATCTCCTCCTCGCTCGCGTCCCGGGAGACACCCAGCACGTCGTAGAAGTCCTCGCTCATTCGTTATCACTCGTTAGGCGATTGAGACACTTCAAAAGACCGGGTTGACGATGTCGTATGGATCGGCCACCGACTCCCAGAAGGATTCCGGCACGTGCTGTTGGGGCGGTGCCTTTTATGTACTGAGGGGTGATAGATTGACGCATGCTTACGCCGCTTTCCGGGGCAGTCGACACGACGCTGATCAACGTGGCCGGCGCGGTCGTCGGACTGGGCAGTATCGTCCTCGCACTGGCGTGGTGGCGCTATCTCGCCCGCTGACGATCACTCCGCGCTCGCCATCTCGACCCGTTCGCGGAGCCACGCTGTCGCACGCTCGACGGATTCCTCGTTCGGACTCGATATCTTGATCCGGACGGTCTCGCCCGGATAACTCCCGACGGTCACGTCGAAGCGATCGCCGAGTTTCTCGATACGATCTAAGAGCGCGCTCTCGGGTTCGTCGACGTGGACGACCTCGACGTGGCGCTGTTCGCCGGTGAAGTCCGCGGCGACCACGTCGAACATTGCTTTCATCTCTTCGGGGACACCCGGCAAGACGTAAACGTTCGCGAGCACGCACCCCGGTGCGACGCCCTCGCGGTTGGGGATCATCCGGGCACCGGCCGGGATGGCGGCCGTCCCGTCGGCGAGATCCTCGCGAGCGTACTCCCGGTGTTCGGCCAGCCAGTCGAGGGCGGCCTGGTCCTCGACGAGGGCGACGTCGAACGCGGTGGCGACGGCTTCCATCGTCACGTCGTCGTGTGTGGGTCCGATCCCACCCGTCACGATCACCGCGTCGTACCGCGTCCGATACGCGTCGACAGTCTCAGCGATGTCAGCGGGCTGATCCGGCACGACCGTGATCCGCTCGACATCGACCCCACGATCGGTCAGTTGCTCGGCGAGCCAGGCGGCGTTCGTGTTGACGGTATCCCCCGCGAGAAGCTCGTCACCGACGGTGAGCAGCGCCACGCGCATACCGCGTCTGGGCACCCGGCGACCAAAGAGGTGACGCCCATTCCCGACCCGTGGTCAGGGCGACGGTCGGGGCATCGCCTCGACCTCTGCGATCTCGCCCGTCTTCTCGACGCGGTCGTACTGTCGTCGCCACGCGTCCTCGGGGAAGAGGTCGTTGCGGTCGAACAGCTCGCGTGCCCGGTCAGTGAGCCGATAAAACTTGTACGGGAACCCCCGGACCCGGTTTCCGGGCTCGACGACGAGCGCCTCGATCACGCCTGCGTCTTCCAGGATCGAAAGGTGCCGTCTGATGGCATCCGCTTCGAGACTCGGATTCATGTAGTCGAGTTCACGCACGCTCGGTGCGCCCTTCGGGTGGCCCACGACGTCGGCGAGCAGGTTTGCCCGCGTCTCATCGGTTGCCCGCTGGAGAGCGGTCCAGGAGTCGAATCCATCGTGCCCGGGATCATCCGCTTGCATCGTATCCGGGTGCATATGCCATCGTACGTTGCCATCCACTATAAACACTTGGTCGACAAACTCAAATGATTCCTCAAGTCATTCCACAACCATTCATCAGTCCTACAATTATAAGAGTCAAGACGGCTTCGGACTTACCAGTATGGTCAAAGACGGAACGTCGAACGGAAACAAGCGGTCGCCATTTCTCGACGATATCGAGATCGACGAGCTCCGTAACGAACGACGCCTCGAATTGACGCCGGAGCAGCACGAACGCCTCAAAAACGGGCTATATGGCGAGGAGTTCGATCGTCTCAGACGCGCGGATCGTCGATATTTAGTGATCGGACGCGGTCGTGGGAACGCCGGACAGCGACGCGTGACCGTCTGTGCGTTGTTGGAAGAGCGTGTGGGTGCGAGTGCGTTCCGGCTGGAGGACTTCGGCTTCACAGACGACGATGTGGCGCTTTGGGCTCCGGCGTTCGACATCTTGTCGGCGATGGCGACCCGCGTTGTCGGTATCCTCGAAGACTTCAACGGCGGACACGTCTGGGAGCTCGGTCTCCTATATCACGAACAGAGACACGTCCGAGACATCCTCTGGTTGCTCAAGCGCGTCTACGAAGACGAGACGACGATGCGCGAACACTACGACAACGGGATGGCGGCATCACACTTGGCTGCCCTCGAAGACGCAGCCGAAGACCGCGTCGTCACCTGGCGTGATCCTGGGGACTTGCCGGACGCTGTCGAGTCGATCCCGTAAGTATCCGGGGTGTCGACAGCCGTTCCCGAGTCGATCACCGCATCCCCGGCGGTGGACCGCGATCCCGCGGATCATCTTCGTCTTCCTGGTCGACGTCCAGGCCGAGTTCCTCACGCGCCGAGCGGAGTTTGGCGATCTCCCGGCGGTAATACACCAGCCCACTCACCCCGACCAGCAGGACGATCCCCGCCAGTCCGCCGAACAGCAGGAGGTCGCGCTCGAGATAGGTCTGAATCGTGATCGTGTCACGATCGACCGACTCCCAGCTGACGACAACCCGATCGCCTTCCGATTCGGTCTGGTAGTCGCCGGGGACGACTCGCGAGACGACCGGCAACCCGACGCGCTGGTTCGGCGGAAGCGCGACCTCGTGTGACCCCTCGACGAGAACCCGCGTGTGGAAGTCCGGGCCCGACCGTTCGGCCGTGAACGCGACAGTCCCGTTCGGAACGGGGGGTTCGAGCACGATTTCGGACCGACCTGTCGACACCTCGTAGACCGAATCGTTCGCCACCGTACCGTTACGGTACTGGAACTTGAGCCCCGAGATCGGGATGGCCTGTCTCGATCCGAGCCCGTCGAGCATGAACAGTTCGAGAGATTCACGGTTCTCTATCTGGATGACCGCAGTGTAATTTCCGCCATAGAGCCGGTAGGATGCGTTCGCGTCTGACTCCCAGTCGTAGGTGGCGTTCTCGGCGAGGTCAGCATCACTGACCGGCGAGAGGCAGCCTGCCAGTGCGAGCAGCCCGACGAGACCGACGATTCCCAGGAAGAGGCGCGTTCGACCGTTCATGGCACGACGGCAAGCAGTTCGGCGGGGAGGTACTCACCCACGCTGGCGAGCAGGCCGGGCGGATCGGTCCCTTCGCGACAGACGACGCTCTGTTCGAGCAATCCGAGCCGCTCGACGGTGACGATGTCTTCCGCATGGCCGGCACGATTGAGCGTCGCCCGGACCTCCGCCCGGGTCGCGCTGTTGACGTTCAGTCGACCCTCCCCACGGGTCCACTCGTACAGCCGGTCGCGCTCGTCGTCTGCCAGCCGGCCCGTCGTCGGCGTCTCGCTGTCGCCGTCGGCGAGACAGACGAACCGGAGGGGCAGATGCTGGACGAGACCGAACCGTGTCCGGATCTGTTCGGGGGTCCCGGGTCCAAGCCCGATTTCGTCGGCCGGGATCCGGACGGGACGGCCGGCGTCGAGGACGAACCCGTCGTCGTCCCAGGATTCGAGCGTCCCGACGTACGTCTCCTCGGGGACGAGATGGGGGGTGATCTCGCCGTACTCCTCCCGGAGCAGATTTCGAGCTACCTCGGCGTCGGGACCCGAAACGGTCACCGACGGGAAGTCGTCGTTACGCAGTCCCAGATCGTATTCGACGTCGAGTTCGCCGAGGTCGTTCGCCAGCAGCGAGCCCAGCGAATCCAGCGCCCGGTCGCGTGCATCGCCGCCGACGTAGCACTTGGTTGCGAGGACGACCATCAGGTGTCGATATCCAGGTTGAGTTCGTTCTCGAGTTCGTCGATGCGTTCGTCCATCGCGTCGATGAGCGCCGTGTTCTCCATCGCTTCGAGCGACGACCCGCAGTCGGGACACTCGAAGCCGTAGTCCATCGCGTCGCCGAACTCGAAGCGGATGCCACAGTTCTCACACAGGTAGAACTCGTGGTCGAGTTCGTACTCCCGGCGCTGTTGGAGGCCGTCGTGGAGGTCGTACATCTCCGATTCGAGTTGCTCGGGGATGTTGTCGTACTCGAAGGTCCATAGATACGTCAGCCACCCCGAATCCTCGTCCCGGAGTCGGCGATAACTCGCCAGGTCGTTCTCATAGAGGATGAACAGGGCTCGGCGCACGTCGTTGAGTTCCAGGCCGAGATCCTCGGCGAGTTCCTCGTCGGTGACCTCGCCATCGGGCGGTGCGGCGGCGACCGGCATCCCCTTTGGCCCCACGAGCTCGTGGAGGTACTTCTGTATGACGGGGTCCTCGAGATATTCCTCAAAAGCCATTGTATATCCATGGGGCGGTGACTCGTTTAAATTCTCCGAACGATGGGCGCGAGGTCGTCCGGCCGACGCGCTACCGCAAATCGGCACGGGCCTGCTCGCGTGCCTCCCCGAGCAGTTCCTGGACGGCGACAGGGTGCCCCTTCGCAGCCGACTGCAAGACGCTCTCGACGAGCGCAACCGACTGGAGGTTCGACTCGACGTCGGTCGGGAACGATTCGCCGCCGTCGAGCCAGTCGACGAACTGCTCGATCAACCACGTGTTCCCCCAGTGTTCGCCGTCGGCCAGTGGGACGGGCTCTCCCGTCAGATCGTCACGATCGTGGGACGGATCGGCGTCGGGATCGTGCTCGTACGCCATCAATTCGCGGCGGTCGAGTTCGAGCGTGGCGTCGCGACACTCCGCCCGGACGTAGTCCGACCCCCACCCGTTCAGCCCGGCGGCGTTGGCCGTCGATGCCTCGTACTGTGCCTGGACACCGTTCTCGAAGGTCACCGTCGCGAACACCTGGGACGCTCCCGTGAAGTCACTCCAGTCGGGAGCAGTGGTCCGGGCGTACACTGTCTCACACCGCGAGTCCGCGAGGTCGGCGAGGATATCGAGGTGATGGATGCTCCCCTCGGAGACCAACGCGTCCTCGGTGTCGTACAGCCGTCGATCCCATTCACCGTACTCCCGGCAGTCCTGGGTGAAGCGATAGACGAGATACGAGAGCGGGCCGTACGCGTCCGATCGAAGCGCCCGGCGCAGCGTCGTCTTATCACGGTCGAACCGGTGGCTCATCGTCACGCCCATCGTTGCGCCGGCGCGATCGACTCGCTCGGCGATCCGACAGGCTCCTTCGAGGGTGTCGGCAATGGGCTTCTCACAGAGGACGTCGAGGTCGTATTTCAGTACCGTCTCGACGACTGACTCGTGGGCGGCCGGCGGGACGGCCACGGTACAGACGTCGGCCTCCGCGGCGCGCGCCTCGAGAGCCGTTTCGAGATCGGTGTAACAGCGCGTTTCAGGTAGATCGAGCCCATCCTGTGCGTTTTCGAGTGCCCCGGCGTCGGTATCGACGGCCGCGACGACCTCGATCCTTCCCGATTCGACGTTCGGCGGCAGAAATTTTCGACACCACTGCTCGCCCCAGCCGCCGGTTCCGATCTGGATGACGCCGCGGGTCATACCTCCCGTCGGCAGGGAGACACCAAAAAACCGCCCCCAGAGGACGACGGACACGAACCAGCGATCCACGACGGTACATTTTAGCATGCACCACGCGAACGCTTCCGACATGGTTTCTGTCACGGTCTGGAACGAGGGGCTCCACGAGCGACGCGGCGAGATCGAGGACGTCTATCCCGACGGCATCGACGGGATGATCGCCGACGCGCTCGCGGCTCACGGCCACGAGACGCGGACGGCGACGATGGACGAGCCCGAACACGGACTTCCCGAAGACGTCCTCGCGAACACCGACGTCCTCGTCTGGTGGGGTCACCTCAGACAGGACGACGTCGACGACGCCGTCGTGGATCGCGTCGTCGATCGGGTTCACGAGGGCATGGGGTTCGTTCCCCTGCACTCTGCGCTGCTCTCGAAGCCCTTCCGCCGGCTGATGGGGACGCCCTGTTCGCTCACCTGGCGGGTCGACGGTGCTCGCGAGCGCATCTGGCCGATCCAGCCAGAGCACCCGATCGCCGAGGGGGTCGACGATCACGTCGTCCTCCCCGAGACAGAGACGTACGGCGAACCCCTCGCCGTGCCGGAGCCGGACGCTCTCGTCTTCACGTCCTGGTTCGAGGGCGGCGAGGTCTTTCGGTCAGGGCTGTGTTACCGCCGCGGACTCGGTCGGGTCTTCTACTTCCGGCCAGGCCACGAGTCCTATCCGATCTATCACGACGAGACGATCCAGCGGATTCTCGCGAACGCCGTCGAATGGGCCGGCGCGAACGCCGGGACGACCGCGTCAGTCGAGACGCGAAACGTCGAGATCGCGCCGGAAGCCGACGCCGAACAGTGACTAGTCGACTTCTTCGACGCGCTTGCCGGTCTCCTTGGGAATGACGCGCTTTTCGGCGTCCGTCCACTCTCTATCGAGTTCGCGGCCGTCGAAGAGTCGATCGAGAAAAACGGCGAGTGCGGCGATTTCCGAGTGGGGCTGATTCGTCACGCCGAGGTTCCAGTCGGCGCGGTCGTACACTTCGAAGGGGACTTTCTCCGCCCCGACGACCACCAGCAACGGCTCCTTGCGATGGCTCGCCCGGATCTCGTCCTCGACGCGCTGGACCGGCTGGCCGTACATCGTCAGATGGACGATCGGTCCCTCCCAGGATCGGAGCCGACCCAGCGGCGAGTCAGTGACCTCGACCTCGAAAGGGCCGCCGAACCGGTCGGTGATGTCCTCGATCGTCTCTCGTCGACCCTCCGCGGCTGATTCGAGGAGGATTCGGTCGGCACCGAGCGCCCGCGCCGTGAGACCGACGTGCGTCGTCATCCGCTCGTCCCGACCCGGTCGGTGGCCCAGGCGGAGAATGACGACTTCTGGTTCGTCCTGCATGTGCGTACGAACTCGATCGAGGGGTTAGCCGGTTTCGAAACGCTCAGCGCTGCCATCGAGATAGTTGGCCGTTTTCGAAACGCTCAGCGCTGCCATCGAGATAGTTGGCCGTTTTCGAAACGCTCAGCGCTCGGCTTCGATCGCCTGCGCGATCGCCTCGGAGCCGTAACTGTCGAGCATGTTCCCGTTGACGATGATGGTCGGCGTCGCGTCGACCCCCTGGTCGAAACCGTGCTGTCTACTCTCCCTGACCGTAGCGTCGTACTCCCGGTCGACAGCCGCGGACCGGACGGTGTCCGGATCAGCGCCGACCTCACTCGCCAGTTCCTCGTACAGCGAGAGCCCGAGTCGGCCCTGGTTTGCGAACAGCGCGTGGGAGAACTCCCAGTAGGCGTCCAGACCGACCGTGTCCTGGACAGCCCGGGCGGCGTTCGGGGCCCGCCAGGACTCCGCCGAAAGCGGTAGCGGGAGATCGTACTGCTCGTATCGGATCGTCCCCGGTTCGATGTATTCAGATTCCAGCGCAGGCAACTGTTCGAGGTTGTATGCGGCACAGTGCCCACAGGCGTAGTCCTCGAAGACCGCGACCGTCACGTCGGCGTCCGGATCACCACGGACCGGCGTCGGGAGTGTGTCGGCGTCCGGGTCGATGGTGTCCGTGGGTGTGTCGTTGCCGCCGGTCAACGCGCCACAGCCGGCCAGGCCAGCCGTCCCCGCGACCGCCAGCCCCCCGATGAACGCTCGGCGTGTCGACCGAGCACCACTGTCGTCAGTCATGTGTCACTGTTCGGACAGCCACGGATGAAATGTCTGTCGTTCGCGGCCCCTTCTGATCGAATATCCGTCGGCTGAGGGGACCGTCGCCGCCTCCGGGAAGTCACCGCGGGAGACGGAATCGCGGAAAGGAGTGCCGGAAGTGCGATTCTCGCGGAAAACGGCAGGCCTTTGTGGACCACGGGCGAGGATCGGAACATGGCAAACGAATACGACCAGGTCGCTGTGCCCAGCGAGGGACAGCCCATCGAGGTCATCGACGAGACGGCGGACGAACTTGACATTCCTGAGAACCCGATCATCCCGATCATCCACGGCGACGGGATCGGCAAGGACGTCGGCCCCGCCGCCCAGAAGGTGCTCAACGCCGCCGGCGAGGCGACCGGCCGCGAGATCGCCTGGATGCGCGTCTACGCCGGCGAGTCCGGCCGCGAGCGCTACGACGAGAACCTGCCCGAGGATACCGTCAACGCTATCGACGAGTTCCGCGTCGCGATCAAAGGGCCGCTGACGACGCCCGTCGGCGCTGGCTTCCGGTCGCTGAACGTCGCGCTCCGGCAGACGCTTGACTTCTATGCGAACGTCCGGCCGACGTACTACCTCGATGGCGTCCCCTCACCGATGAAGGCCCCCGAGGAGATGGACATGGTGACCTTCCGGGAGAACACCGAGGACGTCTACGCCGGTATCGAGTGGGAAGCCGGGACCGAGGAGGTCGAGGAAGTCCGGGAATTCGTCGAAGAGGAGATGGGCTTCGACGAGACGATGCACGACGGCCCGATCGGCATCGGCATCAAGCCGATCACCGAGTACGGTTCCAAGCGACTCGTCCGGAAGGCCATCGACTACGCCATCGAGCACGACCGTGACACGGTCACGCTCGTCCACAAGGGCAACATCATGAAGTTCACCGAGGGGCAGTTCGGCGAGTGGGGTATGGAGGTCGCCGAGGAGGAGTACCCCGACGAGGAGGTCTTCGCCGCACCGGACTCCCTGTGGGAGACCCAGGACGAGGTCGACATCCCCGAAGACGCCGTCATGGTCGAGGAACGCCTCGCCGACGCGATGCTCCAGTGGATGCAACTCCGCACCGACGAGTTCGATGTCCTCGCAATGCCAAACCTCAACGGCGACTACCTGAGCGACGCCGCCGGGGCCCAGATCGGTGGGCTCGGCATCGCCCCTGGTGCCAACTTCGGCGACGCCCGCGTCCTGGCCGAACCGGTCCACGGCAGCGCGCCCAAGCGCGCCGGCCAGAACATGGCCAATCCGACCGCGATGATCCTCTCCGGTCGCCTGATGTTCGATTACATGGGCTGGGACGAGGCCGCCGACCTCGTCCGTGACGCCGTCGAGGAGACCATCTCCAGCGGGAAGGTCACCTACGACCTCGAACGCCAGCTCGAGGACGCCGAGAAACTCGGTACCGAGGAGTACGCCGAGGAGATCGTCGCGAACATCGAGCGACTGGCGTAAACCAGTCTCTCGGGCTCTGGCGGCGTAGCCGCCAGAACATCGAAGAACTCGCGTAACCCTCATTTCAGGCGGCCGGCTCTTCTCGCAGCTGCTCGAACGCAAGCGCCTTTGCCGTCGATGGAATACTCCCAGCAATCACGAGAATGAGTGATTTCGATTATCGCATCGAGGTCGACGGCGACCGCGAGGACGCCTACGACGTGCGCTTTACCGTCTTCGTCGAGGAGCAGGGGGTCGATCCTGACATCGAGATCGACGCGCACGAGGACGACGCGATCCACTTCGTCGCCTACGCCGACAATCAGCCGGTGGGCGCTGCGCGGCTCCGCGAACCGAAAGAGGGCGAGGGCAAGGTCGAACGCCTGGCAGTCCTGAAATCCCACCGCGGAGAAGGCCTCGGGCGGCAGCTCATGGAGGCCGTCGAAGCCGAGGCTGAGCGGGAGGGACTGCGGCGGCTCCGACTACACGGCCAGGTTCGCGTCGCCGAGTTCTACGAATACCTCGGCTACGAACAGGTCAGCGACGAGTTCGAAGAGGCGGGCATCACGCACGTCGAGATGGTCAAGACGATCGAACGAGCGGAGGATTCAAGCGCCCCCGGTCGGACGTGACGAGCATGTACTCGGTGGTCGGGTGTACGGAGTGTAGCGCGCTGTGGGTGATCGAAGGGCGGCCCGAGACGTCACAGTGCCCACGGTGTGGGACGCGCCGGCAGTTCGACCTCCTGCGGAAGTTCGCCCGAACGGAAACCGTCGACGCGGCACGGCAAGCCCGCGCGGCGATGCTTGCGGAACGCCAGGATCTGGGCGAAGCCTTCGACGGACTCGACTCCTACGCCGAGATGGAGGCTGAGGTCGAAGAGGACGTCATCGACGACGAGACGTACCTCGAATCGAAGGGCGTCGACAGCGACGCCACCTTCGAGGCCGGTCAGCGTGCGACCGAAGGGACCGGCGGATCGACCAGTCGCGAGGCGGTCGTCCGTGAAGCACTCGCCGAACTCGACGAGCCGGACGAGGATGCAGTCGTCGAATACGTCGCCGAGCGCGGCGTTCCTGAAGCGTACACCCAGCGGGCGCTCCAGTCGCTCGTCCGGGCCGGTGACGTCAGTGAAAATCGGGGGACGTACCGTCTCGTCTGATTCGATCTACGCGATTCCGAGAGCCCGGAGTACGCCGTAGGCGAGCAGCAGGATCGTCAACGTATGTTTGATCATGCCGAGCCAGGGCTGGACGCGTCCGGGGATCGAGGTGTCTTCTGTGGCCATGTCTCTCTCCTGGAGACGACCGCCGGGACTCACCGGCGGCCGCCGGGTTGCTGTTGACGGGCGGCACATAAACCTCTCAGCCGTCCGCGCCCGGTGAAAGTGAAGGTGTTCGGGGCCCCGGCGACGCACTCCGGGATCGCACAGTTTCAAGAGGGGCGGCCGTGTACACGAGGACGTGAGCACTCGTGAACCGGACGACTGGATGGCTGCCGAGCCGGTGATCGGCGGGATCGCCCTCGTCTTCGCTGGCATCGTCGCTGCCAGTGTCCACGCCGTGGGCGTGAGCATTCAAATCGGTGGCTACGAGTTACTCAGCGTCGTGGCCGCCGTCGCCGCGATCGGCCTGGGGACGTGGGGGCTGTATGCGGCGACCGAAGGTCGTTATCGGACTGGCGTCGGCTCACTCTCGGGGGCCGCCGGGTTCACACTCGTCTTTCTCGCCCCGCTCGCGCGATCTGCTGTCCTGTTTGCCGCCGTCGGTGGACTCTTTTTGGTTCTCAGTGGCCTGTTCCTGATCGCGACCGGGTTCGGTTACGCGGTCGTGGTCGACGACACGGCCGAAGCGCCGGCCGACGACGAGTGATCGACAGTCCGGAAAAACGGTGGCGGTGTCGACCGAGCCGTTCGGCCGACGATCACCGACCGAGCTGTTCGTGGGCGCTGGAAAGGTGGCGCGACGCGAGGGCTCCCAGCAGCGAGAGTTCGCCGGCCAGCGCGGCTGTCGCGATGACTTCCGCGAGTGCCTCGGCGTTCGAGCCGACTGGATCGCCGCCGCCGGCGAGCCCGAGGATCGAAAGCGCCTCGGACTGGGTCGGCAGTGCGGTCCCGCCACCGACTGTCCCGACTTCGAGTGACGCGAGCGTCACGCTGGCGTAGAGCCCGTCCTCGCGGGCTTCGAGGCTTGTGATCGCGTTCGACCCCTCGACGACCTGGGCCTCGTCCTGGCCCAGGGCAAGGAAGGCCGCACCGACGATGTTGGCGACGTGGGCGTTGAACCCGAGACTTCCCGCCTTCGCGCTCCCCACGAGGTTCTTGCGGGTGTTGACGGCGGCGATGTCTTCACTGGTCGCATGGAACGTGTCCTCGACGAGGTCGTCGGGGATGAAGACGTCAGCGGCGACCGTATATCCCCGTCCCTCGACGGAGTTGATCGCGGCGGGTTTCTTGTCGGTACAGAGGTTACCCGAGAGTGCGACGAGGTCCGCAGGCGTCTCTTCCTCGACGAATTCGGCGGCGGCCTCGCTGGCGATGGTGACCATGTTCATCCCCATGGCGTCGCCGGTGTCGTACCGAAATCGGAGGAACACGGAGTCGCCGACGACGTACGGCGTGACGTCCTCGAAGGCGATGTGTGGATCGGTGTCCTCGGCGATCGCGGCGAGTTCGGCCTCGTTGTCCCGGACCCAGTCGGCGACAGCCTTGGCCTCGCCGACGTCCTCGACGCTGAACACCGGCGCACGGGTGATCCCCGACTTCATGATTCGGGCGGTCGACCCGCCAGCGTCTCGGATCGCCGTGACGCCACGGTTCACGCTCGCGACAAGTGCCCCCTCGGTCGTCGCCAGCGGGACGTGGTACTCGCCGTCGGCCGCCTCGCCGTCGACGGGTAGCGGCCCCGTCACGCCCATCGGAATCTGGACCGCCCCGATCATGTTCTCGATGTTGGGCTCGGCGTCGGCGGCGTCGATCGTGTAGTCGCCGACTGTCTCTAAGTCGGCGTCGGTCGCTTCCTCGACGTACTCCCGACGCGCGGCCGTCGCGTCGTTCGGCTCGGCGATGTCCTCGAGTTCGTACAGCCGGAGCTCCCCGCTTCGGAGGCGCTCGACCAGGTCAGTTACCGCTGCCATGACCGTACACTCGACAGCCCCGCCCCTAACAGTTTGCCTTCCGGGCAGACTGACACAGCATTCGAGATGGTGATACGTCAATCTGCACTAGAAAGTGTTAATACGTACCGCGACATAGTATAACATCCCCCCATGGAAGTCGCGGGGGTACACTGGACGCCGACGCTCCGGATCGATGACTCGAGACGGAGCGAGGTAGGGGCCACAACCGAAACGCCCGTGAAAGGGCGGCAAGGACACAGGTCCCGAAGGAGAACCGAACCGGCCCGACGTTCGACCGCCATGGCGGTCGAAGAAGAAGGCCAACGTACCGGAGTACGTGCAAACGGGCTTCGGGAACACGAACGGCAACGCCGGCGGAATCCCGGCTCACGTCAGTCGATGCGGGCACAGCCGGAACGATCCGGATATACCCGTCCGCTTCGCGGGCGGAACACCCGGTGGGAGTCCGGGTAACGCCCTCGGCTGGCAAGACCCGGTGTGAATCCGGGTAACGCCGTCGCCGGCCGACCGGCCGGGGACAACGTCTCCCGTCCAGGCCCAATCCGTGGCTTCCAGCTTCTGGGGCCGCTTTCAATAGGTCTGCACCGGTTGGTCACTGTGTCAGCACAAGTCGGTCAATGTGTCAGCACAAGTAATTGCTCGTCCGTCCGGACGAGACAGAACGGACCAGGTGGCGAATTGAACGTGTGCATCCGCTTTTCGGAGATCAGCAGTCGTTCGAACGGCCGACCGCAGGCCGGACAGGCGAACCCCGCACGGTTTTCGAGGTGGGTCGTCTCCCGGTCCGCTTTGAGTAACTTGAATCCGTGACGGTACTCGTGGAGGTCGAACCCGTCCTCGACGTCGAGTTGTTTCATCATCGTCCCTGAACGGAAGGTTTGCTTGTGAGTCGCTCACTCGGGGATGTGGACGCCGTGTTCGAGCGTTCCGATTCCCTCGATCTCTACCTCGACGGTGTCGCCGTCTTCGAGCGGTCCGACGCCGGAGGGGGTTCCCGTCGCGATCACGTCGCCGGGTTCGAGCGTCATGTAATCGGTGATCTCGGCGATCAACTCCGGCACCGAGAACACCAGGTCCTCGCGGCTGCCCGACTGGCGAGTCTCGCCGTTGACCCGAAGTTCGATGCCCGCGTCTGCGGGAACCTCCTCCGGGGTCGCAAGCACAGGCCCCATCGGTGCAGCGTTGTCGAAGGCCTTTCCGCGAACCCAGTTTGTTTCGACGCGCTGGTCGTCGCGGTTCGAGAGGTCGTTGAAGCACGTGTAGCCAGCGATCACGTCCTCGGCGTCGCTCTCACTGACGTCGTGGCAGGTCTCGCCGATGACGACGGCGAGTTCGGCTTCGTGGTCGATGCGTTCCTTGCCGGCCAGAAGCGAGACCGTCGAGCCGTGGCTGGCGACGGTGTTCGGCGGCTTCAAGAAGAGCAGCGGCCGATCGGGGACGTCGGCGTCCTGTTCGTCGGCGTGGTCGACGAAGTTGCGCCCGATGCAGACGATCTTGGTCGGCTGTGACGGTGGCAACACGTCGATGTCGTCGGCCGGATACGTGCGGTCGTCCGCCGCCACGGACGCGGGATCGCCCAGCGCAGTTGTGACGTACGCTTCCCCGTCCTCGACGACCCATCGCCCACCGCGAATCGTTCCTGCCGGGTCACGAAAGCGGACGCGTTTCATGGACCGGCCTATCCATTCGGACGTGTTAGCGCTTTCGAAGGGGCATCGATCGTTATCGTTCGCTGACGACACTGCGTGGCGAGGCGAACCGCTTTTGAGTCGCCCCGGAGTACCGATCCGGCATGGACGTACTCGTCGTCGGGGCCGGGGAAATGGGGCGGTGGTTTGCCCGGATGCTCGACGAACACGCGACTGAATCGCCGGATTTGGCGTTTCTCGACACTGGTTCGACGGCTGCCCGGGCCGCAGTTGACGCCGTCGGCGGCCGAGCCGTCTCTCCCGGGACGACAGCGCGCTTCGATCTTGTCTGCGTGGCCGTCCCGATGCCGGTGACCGTCGAAACGATCGAAACCTACGCCTCGAACGCCGAACGGGCGATCTGTGACCTCGCGGGGATCATGGCCGACCCCGTCGCGGCGATGGCCGCCCACGCCCCCGACTGTGAACGGGTGAGTTTTCATCCGCTCTTCGCCCCGTCGAACGCCCCCGGGAACGTGCCGCTGGTAGCTGACGAACCGGGTCCCATCACGGATCAGGTCCGGGCCGCACTGACGGCGGCCGGCAACGACCTCTTCGAGACGACGCCGGAAGAACACGATTCGGCGATGGAGACCGTCCAGACCCGGACGCACGCGGCGATCCTGGCGTTCGGCCTGGCTGCCGAGCCCGTTCCCGATCGGTTCCAGACCCCGATCTCCGCCGGTCTGTTCGACCTGCTCGAAACCGTCACCGCAGGCGAAGCGCATGTCTACGCCGACATCCAGGCCGCCTTCGACGGGGCCGAGGACGTGGCCGCGGCGGCCGGGAGACTCGCCGAGGCCGACGACGAATCGTTCGAAGACCTCTACCGGGCTGCTCGTCCGGACGGGATGAGCGATGAGTGACGAGCGTGGCCGATCGTCCATGACGATCCGAGAGGGCGACTATGAGTGACGATCAGCGCGACGCCATCCTCGACAGCGTCCGATACCTTCGGAACGTCCGGCCGATCGACCCCGACGAGATCGTGGAGTACGTGCCGGATCAGCCCCATCCGGGCGTCGTCAAACAGACGATTCGAGAGGCCGCTGTCGAGCTCGGGCTGCGCGAGCGCGAGGACGGAACGTTCACTCCGGCACCCGAGGGCCCCCTCGACACGAGTGTCGATCAGGTCGAGGCGTTCCCGGAACGGTACGCCCGTCTCTTGGAGGATCTGCTCGTCGGGGAGTTCGGGGCTGGCTGGCCCGAGGGGGAGTCGGGTGAACAACTTCGCACACGCATCCGATCCGTCAAGGAATCCTACCTTCAGGGAGCCGACGTCGCGTACGATCGGGTGACCGCGCTCGCGTATGCCCTCTACCATCTGCCGGATTACTACGCCGTCGGGCAATACGCGCTGGAGCCACTGCTGGCTGACGATCGAGTGCCGGCACAGCTCCGGGTGCTCGACGTCGGGGCCGGCGTCGGCGGCCCCGCGCTGGGACTGCTCGATCTCGTGCGCGAGGCCGGTGGCATCGTCGACTATCACGCCGTCGAGCCGAGCGACGCCGCCGACGTCCTCTCGGCGCTGCTGGACGAAACAGGGAGCAACGCACACACGACCGTCCACCGTGAGCGCGCCGAGGACTTCGATCCGGACGGGACGTTCGACCTCATCGTCTTTTCGAACGTCCTCGACGAACTCGATTCGCCCGCGGCGGTCCTCAGACAGTACGCCGACGCACTCGAACCCGACGGGTCGATACTGGCACTCTCGCCGGCCGACAAGCGAACGGCGACTGGCCTCAGAACGATCGAGCGCGCCGTCGAGGACACCTACACGATCTACGCGCCGACAGTACGTCTCTGGCCCGGCGAGACGCCGTCCGGGGAGTGCTGGTCGTTCGATCGCCAACCCGATCTGGCTGTGGCGCCGTTCCAGCAGCGACTCGACGAGGCCTGTGACGATCCGGAGCACGACGACGGCGAGTTCGAAAACGCCGACGTCCAGTACGCCTACTCGATCCTCCGGCGGGACGACGCGACGGCGATCGAGTACACACCGGACGGGTCGCGCGTCACGAAGATGGCCGCCGCCGATTCGTACGTCACCGACCGGGTCGACGTCGTCGGCATCAAACTCAGCCCGGACCTGCGCTCCGGCCCCGACGCGAACCCGCTCTTCCTGGTGGGCGACGGTAGCGAGCGGATCGACCACTTCGCCGTGCTGACGCGGGAGTCGACACTCAACCGCGACCTGCTCGCGAGTCAGTACGGCGACTTGCTCTCCTTCGAGAACGTCCTGGCGCTGTGGAACGACGACGAAGGGGCGTACAACCTGGTCGTCGACGCCGAGACGGTCGTCGACAGCGTGCCGGTCCCCTGAGCGGTGGACCGCTCCGGGTCGGCCACCACGCGAGGAAGGCTTTTGCGCCCGCCGGACCGAGTGCGTCCATGACCGACGACCTCACGATCTTGCTGACGAACGACGACGGCATCGACAGCGTCGGGATTCGGGCGCTGTACGACGCCCTCTCCACTGTCGGTGACGTGACGGCCGTCGCACCGGCTGACGACCGGAGTGCGGTCGGGCGATCGATCTCGACGACCGTCGACGTGACCGAACACGAACTCGGCTACGCCATCGACGGAACACCGGCTGATTGCGTCGTCGCCGGGATGGAGGTCCTCGTTCCCGACGTCGACATCGTCGTCGCCGGGTGTAACGACGGTGCGAACCTGGGGGCGTACGTCCTGGGCCGATCCGGGACGGTCAGCGCGGCCGTCGAGGCCACGTTCTTCGGCGTGCCGGCGATCGCCGTCTCGATGTACGTCCCTGTCCGGGACGACGACAAATGGGACCCTCTCACGGAAGACCCGGATTCCTATGCGAACGCGACTCGCGCCACGCGGTATCTCGTCGAACATGCGCTTGAGTCGGACGTCTTTGAACACGCTGACTACCTCAACGTCAACGCACCGCTGGCCGTCGAGGGCGAGGCGACTGCCCCGATGGAGATCACGACGCCCTCCCGCATCTACGAGATGGGTGCCGTCGAGAACGGCGAGGAGATCGAACTCCACGACCGGATCTGGGAATGGATGGCGGAGGGGAACATTCCCGACCCGGACGGGACCGACCGACGGGCCGTCGTCGAGGATCGGATCAGCGTTTCACCGCTGACGGCACCCCACACGACGGAGCGCCACGAGACACTCGACGCTCTGGCAGACGAATACGAGACAGCAGAGAGAGCCTAGAAAGCAGAAACAGCTTGCAGCCGGCTTAGTCTTTCATGTCCTGGAGTTTGTCCAGGAGTTCGTCCTGTGAGGCGTTGGATTCGAAGCTCACGTCCCCGTCGTGGTCGGTCGAATCGACGTCGACGCTCTCGCTATCGTCGATGTCCGATCCACTGGCCTGATTCTCCTGTTCGGATTCATCGTAACTACCGAAGCCCATACACCACAGCAAACGTGCCCACCCCTCTAAAAGCGTGTGATGTCTCCACGGGAGTGAGCGGCCGTTAGTGGAACCACAGTGGCCGCGCTCACAGCTCGATCCGCTCGACGATCCGATCGGTGTCCTGGCGGGTGTTGATCGCGACGATCCGGAGATACTCTTCGAGACCGGAGTTGTGGAGTTTCGATTTCAGGAGATTGTCGACCTGATAGACGCCCGCGGCGTTGGTCATCTCGATCTCGACGAGGACCGGCTTTCCCTCGCCGGCCCGGAGGTGGACTGCCTCGATCGCCTGACTGGAGACGGTGTTGATCCCGCGCCCCCCGTGTTCGTAGGGGATGCGCGAGCGCCCTCGCTCCATGTCCAGCGCGTCGGCCACCCGCACCACGCCGGCTTCGAGCGTTAGCGGTTCCTCCTCGGTGTGGTGACAGAGGATCGCGTGGAGGACTTCGCTCTTGACCCGGACCGAGTCGGCGACGCCGTAGAATGGCAACTCCGGCAGGATTCGATCCAGTAGGTCTGCGGCGAGCGGAATCGAGTAGTAGGGGTGGTCGTCCCGGTGAACGACGTGACCGATGTCGTGTAACGTCGCCGCCAGGGCGACGATGACGGGTTCGTCGGCCTCCGCTAAGCCCTGTTCGCGCGCGCCGTTGAACGTCGCACCCCCCTCCTTTAACAGGTCGTAGAGACACAGCGCCCGGTTCCGAACGATCTCGACGTGTTTCTCGCCGTGATCGTTGTACTGCTTGCGCGCCACTGGGTTGACGTTCTGTGCGGCGAGGTACGCCTCGATCTCGGGATCGTCGGTGATGTACTCCAGAACGGCGTTGAGCCGTTCGTCGGGAAACGCATGTTCGGCCGCCGGGTCATAGATCCGGCCCTCGGCTTCGTCATTGCCCCCTGTGTCTGGGTCCGTCGCGTCGCTCATGAAAGGGGAAAGCAGCGCGGTCGAGAAAAATCGTCGGGTCGACGGGCCTCAGGCTGCGTCGGCCGCGGCTTCGAGTACCTCGTCGTAGTCCGGCTCGACACCGGGGTCGTCGCTGACCCATGCGTAGGTGACCTCGCCGTCCGCGTCGAGGACGAACACCGAGCGCTTGGCCACGTCGTAGACGCCCAGGTCATCGAAGTCCATCGCGAGACCGTAGTCGTCGATGATCTCCTTCTCGGCGTCGCTGATCAGATCGAAGGGGAGTTCGAGCTTCTCGCGGAACTCGTTGAGCGCGAACGGCGAGTCGACGCTGATGCCGTACAGCGTCGCGCCGGCGTCCTCGACCTCTGCGATGCGGTCGCGGAACGCGGCCATCTCGTGGCTGCAGACGCTCGTGAACGCGCCCGGGAAGAACGCAAGCACGAGCGGGCCGTCGTCGAGATGCTCCGAGAGGGTAAAGGAGTCGACGTCGCCGTTTGCGAGTGGTGCGGTGAAGTCAGGGGCAGTGTCGCCTTCGGATACCATTGCGAATCTCAGTACGGGTGAGTCACCGAAAGGTGTACCGCTCTCGACAACTGTGACCGCTGGTCGAGACACGCGAGTTCCCGACAGTGGCCCGATTAGCAAAAAGACTATAATACACAGTAGGTAAGATTCAGGTAGCGATGTTCGAAACAACGATCCTGCAACTCGGTGGCCTCCCCGGCGGGCCGGAGGTACTCCTCCTCCTGCTCCTCGCAGTTCTCCTGTTCGGGGCGAACAAGATTCCCAAGCTCGCCCGGTCGAGTGGCCAGGCCATCGGTGAGTTCCAGAAAGGTCGCGAACAGGTCGAACAGGAACTCGAAGAAATGCAAGGTGGCGGCGATAGTTCACTGAACGACGAATCGGACGACGACTTCGGCGTGGCGGATGCCGACACCGACTCGACCACTGAGACCAGCACGGAATCGAACTGAACGATTCGGCGGATGGCGGGTGGCACGCCATCAAACCCAACAGTTTTTCTTCGGCCTCTTCCCATTCCCGGCCAGGACGCGTGGCCTAGGGGACAGGGCGAGGGGTTCCTAACCCCTCGATCGCGGGTTCGAATCCCGCCGCGTCCGTCGCGGTTCCTCGCGTCCGCTCGTCACACCCGACGGACGCGGCGTAGTTCGCAAACGCTTCGCGTTTGCTCACTCCCGCCGCGTCCGTTCTCCGGCGAACGATAGTGAGCCGTGAGAACGACACTGGCGCGGGATTCGAAGTAAAGAAGACGCGCACAGCGAAGCGAGCACGTCTTCGTGTGGTTCGAATCTCCGATAGACTCGCTGCGCTCGTCTATCGACGTTCGCCTCGTTCCACTCGGCGAACGACAGTGGGCCCGGGCTGACCCGACCGAAACGTGCCTTTACACATCATGGGAACGAACGGGGTGTCAATGCGCTTCGGGAGGTCGATCCCGTGACCGTCTGGGTGCTTGGCGATCAACTCACCCGCGAACACGGCCCCGTCGCCAACCGGCCGGACGAGCCAGTCTTGCTGATAGAGGCCCACGCCTTCGCCGAACGCCTCCCGTACCACCCGCAGAAGCTCACGCTCGTGTTCAGCGCGATGCGACACTTCCGAGACGAACTCCGGGACGCGGGTCGAGATGTCCACTACTACCAGGTCGAGACGTTCGGCGATGGCCTTGACGTACACTTCGCTGATTATGCCGATGACAACCTGACCGTGATGCGCCCGGCAGGTGGCGGGACCGACCGACTCCGGGAACTCGTCGCGAAGCGCGGCGGGTCGCTGGACGTCGTCGAGAACGCTCTCTTTTGCTGTTCGAGTGCGCAATTCGACGAATGGGATACCGACAGGGACGCCAACGACTATCGTCACGAGGACTTCTACCGGTTCATGCGCCGGGAAACCGGCTATCTGATTGACGACGGCGAGCCGGTCGGTGGCGAATGGAACTACGACGAGGACAACCGCGAGACGCCACCCGACGACTGGGAGCCGCCGGAGCCACCCGAGTTCGAACCCGACGAGACGACTCGGGAAGCGCGAGAGTGGGTGGCCGACCGGTTCGACGGCGGATACGATGAGTCCCCGTACGGTGGGTCTTGGGCCGATCCGGAGCCGTTTGGGTGGCCGGTGACGCGCGAGCAGGCACTCCAAGCGCTCGCGGACTTCTGTCAGTACCGCCTCGGGGCGTTCGGTCCGTATCAGGATGCAATGCGGCACGAGTCGTGGGCGATGAGTCACTCACTGCTGTCGAGTAGCCTGAACCTGGGCTTGCTTCATCCCCGCGAGGTGATCGAACGGGCCATCGAGGCGTACGAACCCGACGACGCGCCACTCAACAGCGTCGAGGGGTTCGTCCGGCAGGTGCTTGGGTGGCGCGAGTTCACGCGTCACGTCTACCGCCGGGAGCAAGACACCCTCGCGACGGCCAACCAACTGGAGGCGACAGAACCATTGCCCGACTTTTTCTGGACCGGCGAGACCGACATGGCATGTTTGGCAGACGTGATTGAGGGGGTCCGACGCCGCGGCTATGCACACCACATCGAGCGCCTGATGATCCTCTCGAACTTCGCGACGACGTTCGGTATCGAACCGGGCGCACTCAACCGCTGGTTTCACGCCGGGTATGTCGACGCGTTCCACTGGGTGACGACGCCGAACGTCGTCGGGATGGGAACGTTCGCCAGCGATGTCCTCTCGACCAAACCGTATGCGGCAACCAGCAACTACGTCGATCGAATGAGCGACTACTGCGGTGACTGTCGGTATTACAAGACGAAGACGACCGGCGAGAACGCCTGTCCGCTGAACGCCCTCTACTGGGACTTTCTGAGGCGCAACGAGGACCGGCTCCGGTCGAATCACCGGATGGGACTGGTCTATAGCCACTGGGATGACAAGGACGAGGAGGAGCGCGATGCCATCCGCGACCGCGCGACAGCGATTCGGCGAGCGGCGCGTCAGAACGAGCTGTGACGAACGCTCTTGTGTAACGGGTTGTTGGTCAGTTCTCAGCAGTAGCCGGAGTTCACAGCAGACAAGGGTGGCGCGACGGTGACTCTCGCCGCATCGAAGTATCTCCAAAAACAAACACACCCCTGTCCTGATAGACACGTACTCTATCAGTGAACGCCATCGATACTACATGAAGTGGATATCTGGTCTCTCAGAAGGGTTCTCCTCGAAGCTTACCCTCGACATCGAGAACACAAACGGCCCATCTGGTCTCTCAGAAGGGTTCTCCTCGAAGGGGAAGTCCCAGATGACCTGGGTCGTATTTTCATGCGTTGCTGTCACTTTTATTCGGTCGTCATTGAGAAGGTTTGACATCTTAACGGTCTCACCGACGCCACGCATCGTTCCAACAGTTGAATTTCTCTTATAGACAGTTACTCTATCGGCGTCAATTGGGACATAGTTATTACTGGCTGCTTTATCAACGTTCTGTCCACTTACCCACCGCACTTCTGCAGTTGAATAATTCTGTTCCCATATTATACCAGTGTCTGGGTTCTGCGAACCGGTTCCACCAGGCCCAAGCGCAAATATTGCGAGGATTACCACCACAAGAAAGATGACCCATACGACGGGAGACACACCGCTATCTGATTTTTTATTAAACATTTATTTAAACTAAGTAGTATTGTCACTCCTGCACTCGGGGCAGACCTGGCTGACCTCGTCATCGGATTCTCCCACACACATATACAAACAGAACTACATTCAAGGCATACTTAATTCCCCATACTTTGGCCCATCGATCTTGTGTAGGGGATTGTTAGTTAGTTCTCAACAGTAGCTGGTGTTCACAGCAGACAAGGGTGGCGCGACGGTGACTCTCGCCGCATCGAAGCATCTCCAAAGACAGACTCACACCCTACCTCAAAGCGTTACAGCTTCGAAAACGCGTCCCACACAAACTCGGCGACGAAGCGCTCAAGACCATCCTCGAAACAGCGCTATCACGCCACCAACAATCGCTTACCCAAGAGCGACGACGAGTCGGCGATTCGGTGATCAGTCCGCCGGCGTGACGTCCGCCGTCTGGGCCTCCTCCCGGATCGCGCTGACTGCGCTGTAGATGACGGCACTCCCCACCGCGAGGGCGGAGAGCATGATCAGCGCGAAGCTGATAAGTTTGAGTTCGCCGATTCCGTAAGCGTTGCCGAGTTGTCGGAGTGCGACTGCCACGGATCCTCCGAGCAACATCAGCCCGAAGTAGATCTTGATCTCACTCTCGTCGACCAGGCTGGTCGCCGTCGAGCCGATCCGGGCGCCGAGCGCGCTTCCGGCGAGCAGGGGCACGACGATCGAGAGGTCGACTGCACCTTCCAGACCGTAGAGGAACGAGCCGAGCCCGCCCGAGAAGACGATCTCGAAGAGGTCGGTCCCCACGGCGATCGGGACGGGCACGCCGATCAGGTAGAACATCGCGGGCATCCGAATGAAGCCACCGCCGACACCCAGGAATCCGGAAAGCAGTCCCGTCGCGAAGGCGACACCGAGCACCATCCACAGCGAGACCTTGATGCCGCCACCGATCGTCATCATCGGCGGAATCGTATAGGACTGAATCTTCTTCGCGATGTCCGGGATGTCGTCGGGGTCGATCTCCGCGTCGGCGTCGTGGTGGTCGACTTCGCTCTCTTCGTCGTCGGCCGTGAGCGCGTTCCGGGTGACGAACAGGCCGACCCCGCCCAGCAGGACCACGTAGGTCACGCCGACGATCAGGCCGGCTAACCCTCGGTCCTGGAGGAAATAGAGGCCGATCCGTCCGACCTCGATGCCGGCGGTCGTCCCGACGATCATCAGCCCCCCGAGCTTGTAGTCGACCTGGCCGAGGTCACGGTGCTTGAGCGTCGCGATGACGGCCGTCCCGAAGACGAACGCCATCCCGCTCCCGACGGCCGTGGTCGTCTCGAAGCCCATGATCATCAGCGCGGGCGTCACGAGGAATGACCCGCCCATCCCGAAGAAGCCGAACAGCACACCGACCATGAAGCCGAAACCGACGAACAGCACGAGCATGCTCGCGGCGAGTCCGAACAGTTCCATGGGTTAGAGTGTACGAATGCGTTCGACGAGCGGTTCCGCGACGACACTCGACAGTGCGCCGTACCCCAGATAGAGGACGACCGCCTCGAGTAACACCGCGCCCACGAGTGTGGCCGCCCCGAGAATCTGGGCCTGCGATCCGAGTCCGATCATGTGTTTCTCCTCGTCATCACTGGCAGTTGTGTGTGGATCATGGTTCGTCGTTCAATACTCAGTATTCTACGAGTGGGTAAAACGCTTTTGAACCATTCGCACAATATTACAAACACGTATCCGCCACATAACCGACTGGAATATTCTCATAACTTATTCAGATATATCGGTGCCGTCGCCGATTCGGCGATCGTCGTCTCACAGAGAACGAGCAGAATGTCGATATACCGGCGATTTACGCCGCCTTTCCGATTTTCGATCTGTCGTGGATCGGTGTCCCCAGGGGCAGTTCAGTATCGTTCCAGGAGTGGAGTCCGAATGTGAGGGGGCTACTAGTATTGGACAATCGAAGCAATATTATAGCTCCGTTACCAAGCAGACGATATGAAGGCCGTTTACGCGACAGACCTCTCGGAAGCGAGCGAAGCCACGATCGCCAACGAGACGTGCCTCGAATGTTTAGCGCGGATCGGCGTCGAGGAGTTCCACCTCGTGACGGTCGTGCCCTCGAACGTCCACTCGGGGATGCCCGGGATGAACTTCGAGGAGCGTCGCCGGAAGGGGCTCGATCGTTACCGGCGGACCTTCGAGGACGCCGGCTTCAGTGTCGAGACACACGTCGTGCGCGGGACGCCACATCGTCGCATCAACGGGATCGCGGAGTCGGTCGGCGCGAGTCTCACGATCGTCGGGTCGCGGGGTTCGAGCCCGCTTGAGAATCGCTTCATCGGTTCGACAGCCCGGAACCTCGCGCGGACGTCGGTGACGCCATTGCTCGTCAACCGGATCCAGCGGGCGACGGACGATCCTGACGTCCTGGAAGAACATCTCTTCCAGCGGATGCTGTACGCGACTGACTTCTCGGAGAACGCTCGGGAGGCTTTCGAGGCGTTCTCGTACCTCCGGCATGCGGCCGAGGAAGCGACGCTCGTCCACGTCCAGACGCCCGCCGACCCGGAACCGGACGACGATCCTCGCGATCGGCTCGACGAACTGGCCGACCAACTCGAGGAGTGGAACATCGATACGCGCCTCGACGTCCGAGAAGGCGATCCCGTCGAGGAGATCCTCGCGGCGGAGGACGACCACGACCCGACGACGACGCTGGTCGGCTCGCGGGGCCACAGCCGGCTTCGCCGACTGCTACTCGGGAGCGTCTCCGAGGACATCGTCGCGAAGGCCGACGGGAACGTGATGCTCGTCCCGCCGAAGCGAGTCGCATAAGTCGCCGACTGATATTTCGAGGGTCGATACGAACTTCTTCGTCGGAATCTGTGCGCCCAGTGTGACTGTCGCCATTCACTCGATTCCGAGAACCATCACTGTTGCATAGCCCAGTCCGAGCGACAGTCCGAGCGACCCGATCCACGCGAGGACGGTCACCAGCAGTTTCCGTCGGCTGACGTCCGCCCCGCCGACGGCGAGGCCACTGCCGACGATGCCGCTGACGATGATCTCGTTGAACGAGACCGGCACGCCAAGCAGGACGGCGAGCTGGGCGATCAGAAACGAGGGGACGAGCGTCGCGATCGAGCGCCGTGGCCCCAGCGAGGCGTACTCCTGGGAGAGGGCCGTGATCATCCGCGGCGCACCGGTCCATGAGCCGACGAGCATGCCGAACCCGCCGCCGAGCAGGATGGCGAACGTGGGCACGACCGAGTGGTCCGCAAAGAGAGGGAGCAGCGGACCGACCGCGAGCCCGACCTGGCTCGCGCCGGCCGAGAACGCGACGAGCGAACCAAGGGCGAGCAGAAATCGCCGGAGTCCACCAGTCAGATCGCGACGCACGTCCCACCGGACGACGAGCGCGCTCGCGACGGCGGCGAGGCCAGTGACGAGCAAAACTGACGGACTGGGGGCCACTGGCACCACGCGCCCGCCGGCGGCAGCCATCGTCCCGCCCACGCTCGCCAGGAACGCGAACTCCAGGTTCACGACCACGGCACCGACGAGGGCAGCGAGAATGGGGACGCTCACGTCCTCGGGCACGTCGGGTCGCGGGAGTGTTCGAGCGATCGCGAACGCCACGGCCCCGCCGCCGAGCGGCGTCAGGACCCACAGCGCGCCGACCTCCTGATATTTCGCCCACGCCGGATCGCCACCCAGCGCCAGCCCGACGCCGATCACCGCGCCGGTCACGGTGAAGGCGGTCGCGATCGGATAGCCGGTCTTGATCCCGATCGCCATCAGCCCCGCGCCGATCAACAGGACGGCGATGACGCCCGTGGCCGGGAGTGTTACTCCCTCGACGAGGCCGTTCCCGACGGCTTCAGAGACGTTTCCACCCTGCGTCACCGCGCCGAGAAAGCCCAGGACGCCGACGACCAGCGCGGCGCGGAGCGTCGAGATAGCGTTGGCACCCACAGCGGGCGCGAAGGGCGTCGCCCCGCTGGAGCCGGCACCGATGACCCATGCCATGAACAGGCTCGCGACGCTTGCGACGACAAACAACGCTATCGTAGCGAGATCCATAGTAACATGAGCCCAGAGAACGCGGTCAGTTCGTTTGCGATCGCCAGACGCCCTGGAGGTACGCCCCGATGAACATCCCGGCAATGGCGATCAGGATCGGCCAGTTACCGATGCCCAGGCTTGCGTAGCCCGATCCCGGACAGACCCCGGAGATCCCCCAGCCGAGGCCGAAGATCGCCCCGCCGATCAGGACGTTCCGATCGAAGGACTTCAGCCGACGACCGTAGGTATCGCCCGTCAGTGGCGCACGGTCGCGAAGCTGTGGGAGTACCACGAACGCGAGTCCCGAGACGACTGCCGCGCCGAACATCACGAACAGCAGACCGAGGTCGGTGAGTTGCAGGAAGTCGAGGACGACTTCCGGCCGTGCCATGTGACTCGCGGCGAGGCCGAAGCCGAAGAGGAGCCCCCCGACGAGGATCACCGGCATGAACAATGGGTGCCGGCCGCCGCCGGGCCCGTTCGCGCCCGCCATCAGGGACTCACCCCCAGTGCCATGACGACCTGGGCCGTCGCGATCGCGACTCCCAGGAAGGTAATCACGCCGATCAGTGACGTCTTCGAGCGCGAGCCGATCCCGCAGACGCCGTGGCCGGAGGTACAGCCCTTCCCGATTCGGGTGCCGATCCCGACGAGGATTCCGCCGGCAAGGAGCCGCCACCACTGGACGTCGGTCGTCCAGACCTCGCCCTGCCAGATGACGGCGTAGACAGCAGCCCCGAGGACGATCCCGACGGTGAAGACGATCCGCCAGTCACGGGAGGTGCGGTACTGCTGGAAGCGTTGGCGATCCGAGACGTACGTCAGTGTCGACTCGAGGAAGGTACTCGCGCCGGGCGCGATGGCTGTAGCGGCGTAGATGACGGCGGTCCCGAGGCCGACGAACAGCCCGCCGACGGCGTAGCGGGCGATCCCCTCCGGGAACAGCGTCTCGAACAGCGACAGGACGATGAGGTCCGGGAACATATGCGTCGATCAGTCTCCGGCGAGGGAATCCTGGCTGGCCGCGCAGTTGTTCGGGCCGAGTTCGAGGCTGAAGGCCTCCTCGTCGTCGATCCGGTTCTGGCCGAGGTTGGTCGCGATGATGTCCTCGAAGTTGGCCGGGCGGGGCGGCATGTCCGCGAGGATCAGTTCGACGAAGTCCGCTTCGTCCATCGAGAGTGCGTCCATCTCCGCACGGAGATCCCCAAGCGGCGCGGTGTAGGTGCCGTCGGCGGCTGGCTCGGCCGCATCGCTGGTGTGGCCGCCGGCGATCAACACGTCGTCATCGAGCGACAGAATACGCTCCTGGAGCGTCTCGTAGAGTTGCCTGGCCGCGTCGTCGGCACCCTCGTCACCGGCTTCCAGGTCCGGCCGGGCAACGCTCTCGACGAACAGCCCGTCGCCGGTCGCGAGCAGCGCGTCGCCCACGAGGTAGGAGGTCATCCCAGTCGTGTGGCCGGGGGTGTGGATCGCCTCGATCTCGACGTCGCCGACGGTGAAGCCGTCCCCGTCCTCGGTGGCGGTCAAAACATCTGCGTCCTGGACCCCGCGGTCGATCGCCGCGGCAGGCAGGACGGCCTCGACGCCCTCCTCGGCGAGTGCGCGGATTCCGGAAACGTGATCGGCGTGAACGTGGGTGTCCAGGGCGTAGACGAGGTCGGCGTCGTGCGCCGCGGCGTCGTCCAGGTAGCGGTCGGTGAAAGCCCGGAGCGGGTCGATCACCGCGGCCTCGCCGTCGTCGACGACGAGATAGCCCAGACAACCGCTCGAGGGCCGCTGATACTGAACGACGGTGCCCGGGCCGTCGTAGCCCGTGACCGTGACGGCCTCGTAGATCTCCGCCCACCCGTTCATGCCGAGAGCGACGCTTTCGGCGTCGTAGCCCCGTTCCGTCAGCACGCCGGCGATGTACTCGCTCGCCTCACCCTTCGCACAGATGACTGTCACCGTTCCATCGTCCGGAATCGACTCGAAGACGCCGTCGCCGATGTCGTCGTCGAGGAACTCGTAGTAGGGCACGTTGATCGTCTCAACGGTCTCGCCCTCGATGTGCCACTCCTCGTAGTCGCTCCCCATGCGAACGTCGAGGATGGTGACCGATTCCCCGTCTTCGATCCGGGCCTTGAGCGTCTCCGGTTCGATCGTCGGTGCGGCAACGTCCGGTTCTGGGAAGTCAACGTCAGCCATTGGTGTCGCCCGTCCGTACCGCTCGCTCGCACATAAGTGTTCCCATAGTATTGGAAAAAACCCACAATATCGTCCGGAACCGTCGCGCGACTAGTTGTCAATACGAGTTAACTTTTCCGGGTTCCAGATATTACCATCCCCAACAGTCAGGGTCTTTTAAGGGTGCGTGACTTATCCGCCGATTGATCAACGCATTTAGAATTGTGCAAGTCGAGCAATATCTATGGAACGGTACTGCCGGCACTACGGCGACGCCGGCGGACGAAACGCCGTGTGAACGTGCAGTGTGCCGACCGGCAGCAATCAATCTGAGACGAGCGGACGCCACTCCGCTCCGCACAGTGCCGTCGCTGCTGGCTGTGTAGCGCCGGTCAAAAAGACGGATCGTCGACGGTTAGCCGAAGAGTTCGCCGAGGCCCTCACCGCTGGCCTCCTCGTCCTCGTCGTCGTCGCCGTCCTCTTCGTCGGCTGCTTCTTCCTCGTCGGCTTCGTCAGCTTCGTCGCTGCCCTCGTCGGCTTCGACCTCGCCGCCGGCCGCGCCGCCCGTGGCTGCGGGAACGGCAGCGGCCTCCTCGACGGCCTCGTCGATGTCGACGTCCTCGAGTGCGGCCACGAGGGCCTTCACGCGGGACTCCTCGACGTCGACGCCGGCTGCGTCGAGTACGTCCGTCAGGTTGTCTTCGTTGATCTCTTCGCCCGTCTCGTTCAGGATGAGTGCTGCGTAAACGTATTCCATTGTTGTCCTCCGTCGTTATCCGAACATGTTGCCGAGTGCTTCGCCACCGTCGCCGCCTTCGTCATCGTCGTCGCCGCCTTCGTCGTCGGCTGCTTCCTCGGTGGCCTCCTCGGAATCGCTGTCTTCAGATTCTTCGTCTGCCTGTTCCGCTGTGGCTGTCTCAGACGCAGTATCGACCTCGACGCCCTGTAGTTCTTCGGGCAGGGCCTCCTCGTCGTCGATCTGGCTCACGAGTGCGCGCACCTGTGCGTCGGCCTTGCTCACGAGGTCGTCTGCCAGGTCCGGGCTCTCGATGGAGGCCTGCACGCCGAGGCTCTTTGCCTCGCCGCGGGCCTTCTGGAGCAATGCCGGACCGGTCTGGGCCGTCGGGTAGACGGCGTTGACCGAGAGATTCCGTGCACGCGAGGCCGCAGCCTGGACGTCGCTGCGGTACTCCTCGATGTCGAGTTCGAGGTCCTCGGGCTCGAAGAGCACGCCCTCAGCGTAGACGGCACGTAAGTCGAGCCCGACTTCCTTGGGCTCGATGCCGAGTTCGCCCAGTACGTTGGCCAGGTCGGCCGAGACTTCCCCGCCGGCTTCGAGCACCGTCGAGTCCTCGAGTACCTGGATCGAGCCTTCCTGGATGCGAGCGTTCGCACCCACGCTCTGGAGATCACCGACGAACGGTCCGGGATCGATCCCGGTGTCGCCCTCGGTGATCACGATGTCGTTCGGCGCGACCTCGCCGGCGTTGATCGGTGCCGACGTTTTCGAGGCCTCGAGTTGCTGATAGAGGCTGAAGGGGTTGTCGTTGGTCCCGATGAGGCCGACGTGACCCGAGACGAACTCGACGAGCGTTTCGAGACCCTCGTCGACCGCTTCCAGGGCACGCTCGACGAGCGTGTTCCGGCTGACGCGTAGCTCCGCGGTGCCGTAGAGATTACGGCGCATGTCCTGGAGCTGCTGGCTCGGAATGCCCGTGATGTCGACGATGCCGACGCTGTCGTAGGACTCGATCATCGCGACGACGTCGTCGATCTCCTCGCGTTTCCACTCCGGAATGTGCTCGGTCTTGCGTTCGGATTCGGCGCTCATCAGGCCACCTCCACGGCCGGCCCCATGGTCGTTTTCACGTACACCGAATCGAGGTTGAGTGGTCCCTTCTCGAGGTCGGCGTGTAGCCGCCGGAGGATCACGTCCACGTTGTCGGCGATCTCCTCGGACGGCATGTCCGCTGCGCCGACTCGGGTGTGGAAGGTCCGCCGGTCGCCACTCCGCACCTGCACGGTGTTTTTCATCCGTTCGACGACTTCGACGACGTCGTCGTCGGGCTGGAGCGGTTCGGGCATCTTCCCACGCGGACCGAGGATCGTCCCGAGGTATCGACCGATGTCCTGCATCATCGAGGCTTCCGCCACGAAGAAGTCGGTCTCCTCGGCGAGATCCTTCGCCTGGTCCTCGTCGTCGCCCAAGTCTTCGAGATCGTCACCGTCGAGGACGTCGTCGGCGACCTCCTCGGCACGGATCCCGGTCTCGCCGTCGGCGAAGACGACGATAACCGTGTCCTGGCCGGTCCCGGCTGGTAATACGATACTCTCGTCGATACGGTTCGACGGATCGTCAAGATCGATGTCGCGCAGATTGACAGCGAGGTCCACCGTCTCGCGGAAGTTCCGCTCGGGTGCATCGCTGAGTGCACGAGTTACTGCGTTCTCTATGTCCTGATCTGCCATTGTCCACCTCCGTAGTGCGCCCGGTGGGCTGCTACGGGTCAGTGAAACAGGCACTTGCCTGTCTCCTCTGAAACGACGCCGAAGCGACACTTAAACCCGTCGAACCACGCCTCCATCCGGCCTCCGCGCGGTCTCGGACAGCTTCCGTCATTGAAGCTCGTTTTCGATATCTCGCTACATTTACGTCGCCACACACTAATCCGCTCATAGACGTTCACACATGCGCCTCCGGACAACTCTTTTCAGTATATTGTTCCTTATCGCGCTGGTCCTGTCCGGGACGATCTACGTCGGATTCACATTACATAAAAACGACGTGCGGGCGCAGGAGCAACAGACAGTCGAACAGACTGTGACAGTCGTCACGGATCGGATCAACACCTGGGTCGAGACCACGACGACATCAGTCGAACTCTGGGCGACCAACCTGAACGCGAGCGTGGGCGCGCCAAGCCAGGTGGGGGCACTCGAGACGTTTCTCGACCGGACGGCGTTCGACAGTGCGAGCGTCTACACGCACGATGGGTCGCTTGTTTCGATCGCCGGACCGAGCTTCTCTCCCGAGGAGCGGGCGATACTCGTCGGGAGAGACTACTCTGCGGAGTCGTTCATGAAGCGGGCGCTGAATGGTGAGACGTACGTCAGTGACGTCGAACAAACCGTGACCGGGAGCTACGTCGTTCGGATCGCGGCCCCGATCCATGACGCCGACGGGAGCCTCACCGGCGTCTTCAGCGGAAATTTCGAGGTCGGCCCGGAATCGCTGTTCGGAAACATCTCCGAGATCAGTCGGGCCGACGAGTACGTCACCATCGCTACCGGTGACCAGGTGCTCTTCAGGGAACCCCATTCGGCGGCCGGGTCGATCTCAGCCAACGCGACCGCGTCGCGGACTGGCTGGACCGTCACCGTCCACAGACCGGAATCGGTGATCGCCCGTCAGTTACAGGTCGCGACGGCGATGCAGGTCGGTGGCGTCGTCGTCGCCCTCTTCTCGATCGGGATCGTCGGTCTCTGGATGTCCAGAACGACGTTCAGACGGATCCAGCAACTTCGCGATGCGCTCCGAGCGCTCGAGTCCGGCACGTATCGGACGGATCTCGATCTCGGGTCGATCCAGGAATGGCACCAGATCAGCGATCGGTTCAATGCCGTCTCGCGAATGCTCGAACAGCGGGACTCCCAGCTTCGGGTTCTGAATCGCGTGCTCCGGCACAACCTCCGCAACGACATGAACGTCATCACCTCGCACACGGAGCGAATTCTCGCCGAAGAGAACGTTTCGGATGCCGTCGAGTCCGATCTCGAAAAGATTCACTCGACAGCGCTCAGATTGATCAATACGAGCGAACACGCCCGCACGCTCTACGACGACTTGCTTGCCAAGCCGAAACAAGTTATCGGCCCCGTGGACGTCGTCTCGATCGTCGAGGATCGAATCGACGTGCTCTCTTCACAGTTCCCCGCGGCCACGATCGAAACTGATCTGCCTGAAACGGCCTGGGCGCTCGATTCAGCGACGCTCCCGATCGTCGTCGAGGAGATCGTTCGCAACGCGCTCGCGCACAACGACCTCGCGGAGTCGGACAGCCGTGTCACGGTTTCGGTCCATCGCCAAGCGTTCGCCCGAGCGGAGGTCAACGCGACCCAGGAGGTCAAAATCGACGTCGAGGATAACGGCCCCGGCATCCCCATGGTGGAGGAAGCACTGTTGACGGATCAACTCGAGGAGACGTCGATCGATCACGGCAGCGGCCTCGGCGTCTGGCTGGTCAACTGGCTCGTCGATCAGATCGGCGGCACCGTCTCGGTCCACACCGGCGTCGAGCGCGGGACCACAGTCTCGATCCACGTCCCAGCCCCCGACTCACCGCCGGACGCTGAGGACACGAGCGCGGACGGGTCAGACGACGACAGTGCTGCTGGTGGTGACACTGGCACCGGGGGTTTTGACGAGGGAGAGAGGGGCACAGACGGTTCTGACGATAACGCGGACCGTGCTGCGGATGGCGAAGACACGACTCGCGACGATGGCAGCGACCCGACAGACGGGAAACGGGGACGTAGCTGACTGCAGCCCGTCGCGTACAGCGAACGATTGATCTTCAGGGCAGCGGATACGGCTAGTCACCGGGTTCTCCGAGCCCGTTGCTGGCCGGTTCATTGATACAACGGAGACGTGAGCGTCGACCGCCCCCTCGACACGCGGAGTCGTTACGCTTCGGCGGCGTCAACGAGGCACCGAGACGATCGCCCTGCTCGCGTCTCGAGCCCTGGCGAACTACGCTGTCGCTTCGTCCGCCAGGATCTCGTCGTACTCCCCGTCGTCGATCTTTGCGGCGACGTCGCGGGGATCGTCGCCCTCGATCGTGACACCCAGCGTGACGCAGGTGCCGACGATCTCCTTTGCGGCTTGCTTGAGCTCGTAGGCAAGCAGGTCGGGGTGTTTCTGTTCGGCGATGGTCTTGACCTGTTCGATCGAGAGGTCGGCGACGAAGTTCTCCTGGGGTTCGCCGCTGCCGGTCTCGAAGCCGGCTTCGTCCTTGATGAGCGCCGCGGTCGGCGGGACGCCCACGTCGATCGAGAACGAGCCGTCGTCGTCGTACTCGACCGTTACGGGTACTTCTGTGCCATCGAACGCCTCGGTCTGATCGTTGATCTCCTGAACGACGGCCTGCACGTCGACAGGAGTCGGTCCGAGTTCGGGACCGAGCGGTGGACCAGGGTCGACCTGTCCGCCAGCAACGAGTACTTCAATCGTACCAGCCATACACGGATGTCCGTCGGCGTGGATTTAAGAATTGTTTTTCGGGCCGGCGCTCGACCGGGCGTTCTTCCGTCCAGACTCCGTCACCGAATCACTCGACTGCGACCCCGTTCCGCGCCAGAAACGCGCTCGCCCCCTTGATCTCGACGGGACTGCCGATGATACGGACCTCCGACTGTTCGCGACGGATCGTGACCGTGAACCGATCCGCGAGATCCTCGGAGAGTCCATCGATGGCGTCAGCCGGGAGGAGAATCTGTGTGCTGTCCCGGAGGCGAGACGCGGTTGACATCGGGTAATTTGTCGGTCTGCCGTCGTATGAGTGTATCGAAGTCCGCCCACCGACAGATCCACGGACGGACCAGCGACGCGGACGGAAGCGCTTTTGAGTCGGGACGGCCGAGAGTCAGGTAATGGGGCTGCAAGCGGAGATCGAGGAACTCGAAGCGGAGATAGCATCCACGCCCTACAACAAGTCCACTGAAGAGCATATCGGCCGCCTGAAGGCCAAACTCGCCGAGAAAAAAGAGGAATTCGAGAAGCGCCAGTCGAGTTCGGGCGGCGGCGAGGGCTACGCCGTCGAGAAGACCGGCGACGCGACCGTTGCCCTCGTCGGCTTCCCGAGCGTCGGCAAGTCGACGCTCATCAACGCCCTCACGAACGCCGACAGCGAGGTCGGCTCCTACGACTTCACTACCCTCGACGTCAATCCCGGAATGCTCCAGTACAACGGCGCGAACATCCAGTTGCTCGACGTCCCGGGACTCATCGAGGGCGCGGCCGGCGGTCGTGGCGACGGCAAGGCGGTTCTCTCGGTCGTCCGGACAGCCGACCTCGTTCTCTTCGTCCTCTCTGCCTTCGAGATCCAGCAGTACGAGCGCCTCCGCGAGGAACTCTATAAGAACAAAGTCCGGCTGGACGTCGAGCCGCCGCGAGTCAGCGTCCGCCGGAAACACAAGGACGGCATTAGTGTCAACGCCTCCGTCGATCTGGATCTCGACGAGCAGACGGTCAAGAGCGTCCTCCGGGAGCACGAGTTCGTCAACGCCGACGTGACGATCGGCGAGCAGGTAGACATCGACCGCCTGATCGACGGGATCATGGACAACCGTGAGTACCTGCCATCGATCGTCGCCGTCAACAAGGTCGACCTCATCGACCCAAGCTACGTCGAGACCGTCAAGGCTGACTTGCGTGAAATCGGTGTCGATCCCGACGACGCTATTTTTATCAGCGCCGAGAAGGAGAAGGGGCTCGACAGCCTGACCGAACGCATCTGGGACGAACTCGGCCTGATCCGCATCTACATGGACAAACCGGGTCGGGGCATCGATTACGAAGAACCGCTGATCCTCACGGAAGGCGATACTGTGGGCGACGCCTGCGAGAAGATCGGCGGACGATTCGACGACCGCTTCCGATTCGCGCGCGTCTCCGGTGCGAGTGCGGTCCACGACGATCAGCAGGTCGGCCGCGATCACGAACTCGCCGACGAGGACGTCCTCCGACTCATTGTCGATCGGTGATCCCGTGCCCACGAACGACGCGCCGTGGACACGTCTTCTTGCCGTCCTCGTACTCCTTTTCGTCCCCTGGACGGTCTTGCTTACCGGCGGCCACGTGACGCTGGTCATGTTGTGGGGACTGTTCGATCCGTTCGGCCCGCACGTCACGCTTCTGCCTGAGTACCTCGCGGCCACCGGCAGCGGGCCGCCACCGTTCCTCTCCGCGTGGCCCGTCGGCGTCGGCATCTACGTCCTCGCGGTCGGGAGCGCGGCGCTGGAAGTGTTCGATCGGGGTGATTCGCGGGTGACGGCCGGGCTGCTCGTGCTCGTGGGCGTAACCCAATTGACCGTCGCCGGGGGGTTCCTGCGTCGCGGTGGTTACGTCGTCGTGCCGCTCGGAACGCTCGTCGCCTGGACTCTCGTGTGGTGGTTCTACTGGCCCGACCTCCGCGGGATCGGCTCTCCGAGACGGTAGCCTTTCGCTCCACGACGATCCGACCGCGTCCGGCACGTTTTTCGGCTGTCCGCCCGATCATTCGGACATGGACGGCACACTCGATCACGTCATGATGCGCGTCGAGGATCTGGAAGAATCGCTCTCGTGGTACACCACCCACTTCGATTACGAGGAGAAGAGCCGCTGGGAGGCCGAGACGTTCACGAACGTCCATCTCGGCCCCGCGGACGTCCACGACGAGGGCGCGACGCTGGAACTCACCTACAACCACGACGGCCGATCGTACACGATGGGCGACGCCTGGGGCCACATCGCCGTCCGCGTCGAGGACGTCGAGGAAGCCTATTACGAACTCATGGACGAAGGCGTCGAGGACTACCGCCCGCCCGAGGAGAACCCGGGCTACGCATTCGTCAAGGACCCCGACGGCCACGAGATCGAGATCGTCGAGCGCGACCACGGCTCGCGCTGGAGCATCGACCACACAATGATCCGCGTCGAGGGCGCCGACGCGGCGATCGGCTGGTACGCCCGCAAGTTCGAGTACGAGCTCGTCCGTCGGAGCGAACACAGTTCCTTCGCGCTGTACTTCATGGAACCCGCCGAGGCCGCCGAGGAGGCGATGTCCGTCGAACTCACGTACAACTACGACGGCCGTTCCTACGAGATGGGCGACGCCTGGGGACACCTGGCTGCCCGCATCGAGGAAGGCAACCTAGAGGACGCCTGGGAGACGCTCATGCAGCGAGACGCCGAGGACTATCGCGATCCCGCGTCCTGTGACTACAACTACGCGTTCACGAAGGATTCTGACGGGCACGAGATAGAGATCGTCGAGCGGTAAATCGAGCGGGAGGGACTCGCCGCTTCGCAACCCAACTCCCGGCTGCGGACGCGTGCCGGAGACGCGACCGATCGATCCGGCAAAACGTTTATTTTCGCATTCGATGAAACGATCCCATGGACGACACTCTCGGCGTCAGGCTCTACGCGGCAGTGTATATCACGGCGGGAATACTTGTTGCCTGGGTCGGATCGGCGCTCGGGGCCGTCGGGACCGCGAGCGGTAGCCTCGATGCGACGCTTGTCGGGTTCGCGATGTGGATCGCGTTCCTCTTCGTCGGGATCGTCATCGCTCTCAAGGGGATCGTCGCGTTGATCGAGTCCACGATCGAGGAAACAGTGCCGACGCCGGGTGAGAAGCGCACGGACACAGGCACGTCCCAACAGCAAGACATATAGTCGGAATCACCCAACGGTTCCCAACGCGATGTTCGGGATGATCGTCGACTGGTTGGCGGCATTGAACGGCTACGCAGGCGTCCTCGCGTGGGTCGTACTGTTCGCCTTTCTCGCGGGCGTGATCCTCGAGCGCTACGACGAGGCGTGGGCGGAGTTGGTCTACGCCGGGGCGTGGATTATCCTCGCCGGCTACTGGCTTTCCTACGTCCACTACTTCGTCTTCGCCCAGAAGTCGATCACCGAAGGCGTCGGCGTCGTCCTCGCGATCCCGCTGTCGCTGTACGTCGCCTATCTGATCGCCAACGGCCGCCGCCAGCTGTTCGTCGTCTCGCGAGCGATCGCGTTCGCGTGGCTGTTCTTCCTGCCGCTGTCTTCGCTCGCGTTCGTCCGCCGACCGCTGATCGAGACCGTCACCAACCATACGGATTTCGTACTGGGGCTACTCGGTGATCAGTACCGCCTCGGTGACTGGTATCCATATCTTCCAAACGGGACCGAACTCCCGGACGGCTCCACGTTGTCGGGCCAGGGCGAACTTCCAGAGAAGCATTTCCCCTACCGGAATACGTTCCTGTATGCGCCGGATGGACACCCCATTACCTATACGATCCGGCTGGCGTGTACCGGTATCGGAAGCATGTCGATCTTCGTCGGGCTGATCGGGGCTGTCCGGGGTTCGCTCCGCCAGAAAGCCAAGGCGATGGGCGTCGCGATCGCTGTCATCTACGTGCTCAACATCGTCCGGAACGTCTTCATCGCCCACACGCTTGGCAACCAGCGCCTGCATATCTTCCCGGACCTGATCATGTCGCTGTTCTCGGCGACTGATCCGTACCTGGTGTCGTACTACGTCGGCGATCGGATCCTCGCGCAGTTCGGGTCGGTGTTCGCACTGATCGCGATCACCTGGCTCGTCGTCCGGTGGGTGCCGGACGTGCTTACCGTCGTCGAGGAAGGGCTGTACGTCGTCACCGGAACGGAATACGACCTCACGGATGCCCTCGACGTGGAGACGGACGACTGACCGCTCGCAAGGTAACGCGCTACTCGGCCGTGTTTTCTTCGAGGACGTCCGCCGGGGCCTCACCGATGGCGGCCAGCGCGTCCCGCTCGATGTAATGGAGCGAACCGGGAACGACCAGAAGATGCAGCGGATCGCCGAAGTCCATCTCGGCGAGCGCACTCAGACGGCCAGCCTGGACGACTGGATCGGAACTGCCGGCACGAGCGACGACGACACCTAGGGCGTCCGGTCGCCAGTGTTCCGCGAGGAGCGAGGTCGCCTGATCGCCGCGCATGTAGGTCTCGTCGTTGCTCTCGACGGTGATGTCCAGAAAGACGAGCGTGTGGAGGCCACGCCCCCGGTTGGCTTCGATCGTCTCGATCACGCTGTCCGGGACGCCGTCCCCGCCGTGTGAACGCTCGAACGGGAGCGTCGTGGCCTTGCCGAAGCGGTAGTTCTGGAGGCCGGTGAGCGAACTCGCGGCGGCCTGGGCGGTCGTGCCGTGGATCACGCGCGTGTCGATGCCACGCTCCTCGGCACGCAGTCGCAGGTCGACGTGGGTCGTCGATATCATGGTGTCTCCCGCAGTCAGGAAGACGACGTCATCGTCGCGAGCAGCGTCGAGGATCGGTTCGGGATCCTGCTCGACGCCGGCCCGATCGCGGATCTCGATGTCGACGTCGTGGAAGTCTTCGAGTTCCTCGACGGACGCGCCGGCGAGACGGCTGGTGTAGAATTCGGCGAAGACGTCATCGGCCGATCGGATCGCGTCCCGGCCCGCGAGCGTGACCGAGCGCTCGTCGTAGAGGCCGAGTCCAACGAACGTGAGCATGTCTCCGCTGAGTCGGCCGAGGGGATAAGCGAAGCGTTCCGGATGCCTTCGTCAGGACCGCGACGGGAAACGTCAGGCTTACCGCCCGAGCGCACGCAGTTTTCCGTATGGCTGTGCCCTGCGTCCGCGTTCCCCGCGAGGACGGCGAAGCGACGCGCGCCCGCCTCGCCGAGCGCGACCTGATCGACGACGGTCACGAGATCGACGTCGTCGAGGACGCCATTCTCATCCCCGTCATCGACCCGTCTGCCGTTCCCGAGGAGTTCACGGTCGTCGATCACGACTCGCCAGTGCGTGAGGGCCAGACGATGCCCGCAGACGTTCTCGGGTTCGAGCCGAGCTACGAACGCCTCGGCGAGATCGTGATTATCGACGAGGACGATCCCGGCCGTGCACGCGAGATCGCAGACGCGATCATGGCATCTGATCTGCCAGTCGAGACGGTCCTCAACCGTGCTTCGAAAGTCAAAGGCGAGCAACGCGTCCGCGAGTGGGAGGTCCTCGCCGGCGACGGCACCGAGGCCATCCATCGCGAGTACGGGTGTGAGTTCGTCCTCGACCTCGCCGACGTGTACTTCTCGCCCCGATTGGCGACCGAGCGCCACCGCGTCGTCGAGCAGGTCGAACCTGGCGAGTCCGCGTTCGACATGTTCGCCGGCGTCGGCCCGTTCGTCGTCCCGATGGCGAAGGAAGGGGCGACGTGCGTCGGCGTGGACGTCAACCCCGACGCGATCGAGTACCTTCGGGAGAACGCCCGGCGCAACGACGTCGCCGACCGGATCACGGCGATCGAGGGCGACGTTCGGGAGACCGTCCCGGAGTACACCGACTGGGCCGACCGGATCGTGATGAATCTCCCCCATAGCGCCGACGAGTTCCTGGAGACGGCGGTCGAACTCGCGAGTGACGAGGCCGTCATCCACTACTACGACATCCAACACGAGGACGACCCCTTCGGGCCTGGCGAGCGGGCGATCCGCAAGGCTGCGGGCGATGCGTACGACGTGACAGTGGAGACGCGGCACACGGTTCGGTCGTACGCGCCCCACGAATTGAACGTCGTCCTCGACGTGCGGGTCACTCGCTAAGGGGCTTCGATTCGCAATCCTTATTGCGGTCATCCCCACTACGTGTGGGTACGTCCTCGCCCATCAACCAGTATGGCGACGCGAGGAACGAAGTGACGAGCGTGCCGGTGTCTTGCCGAACGTAGTGAGGCAAGGCTCGGCAGGCGAGTGAAACGAAGCCTGCCGGTGTAGCTCAGACTGGCTAGAGCGAATCCTTCGTAAGGATTAGGCCGGGGGTTCAAATCCCCCCACCGGCTCTGTATTGTCTTGGCGAGAAGGGTTCTCTGCCGGAGCGCCAACCAACTACTTCAGAAGTATATCGGTTGATGACGAGAAGGAAGCCGTGAGATTCTGTCGCTATTCAACGGCAGCGACGCTCTGTCGTCCGGGAGTGTCGTCAGAAGTGTACGCCGCTAGTTCTCCGTCGGAACCGGGCCGGTGCCGATCTCCTCGCGGATCGCCGTCTCGAACTCCTGGCGACGCTCGAAGTACGGCACGTCGACGGCGTCCAGCACGGCCCCAAGCTCCTGGGCCCCCTCCGGTGTCCGGATCTCGGTGTCGCCCATGCGACGCCGGACGGTACTCTTCTCGATCCCGTACGTGAGCCGCGAGGCAACCTGCGCGAGCGGAACGCCAGAGACGTCCGGCCCCTCACCGAGCTCGATCGGTGGTCCCTCCGCCTCCTCGTCGGTGTCGTCTGCCATGGCGAGCGCTTGGCCGCGGCGGCGATTAGTGTTTTCGGAACCGACATCGGTTCCGAGTTCGACGGCGCTGCTTGCCCGAACGCCGTCGACAGCGACTGCAAGACGGGCGTCTGACGTACTGTTTTGTACGACAACGTGGTAGCAACCGACATGACCAGTTTGACGGATGTCTATCAGCGGCGGATCGGCGCGGTCGCGAGCCGCCGTCGGGTGCTTGCCGGGCTGACGCTGTTTGCAGTCGGATTGAGCCTTGTTGCCGTCGGTGTTCTCCTGGCGACAACGGGAATCGGGTCGGCACTGGGACTCGGCGTCTACGGCGCACGCGAGTGGGCGGGGATCCTCGCTGGGTTGGGATTGCCTGGGACGTTCGTCGGTCTGTTCACGATCCTGCCGACGAGTCGACTGACGCGGGCGACGATCGCGATCGGGGCGAGTCTGACGGTCTTCGCGGTCGCACTGTTCACGCATGCTTATCCGACGCAGTGGCCAGGAGCACCAGCAGCTGATCCGGCACTGGCGTTGACGACGCTCGCGCTATACTTCGTCGGAGCGATCACGACGGGGTGGTGTCTGTTCGTCGCGATCGCGACGTTCAAAACCAGGAAATCACCGGGCGGCGCTGCCGAGATGCGGATCACCGAGGAGGGAACGGTCAGGCTCGTCGAGCGGGCCGGCAGGGACGGTTCCGGTGTCGGTGGGATCGGTCTGTTCGGTACCGATCCGGATGGCGAGGTACCGACCCAGACAGGGAATGCGTCAGGTGGGGCTGGGTCCGCGCGCCAGACCGCCAGCGACGGCGGATCGACGGCAGTTGATCCATCCGCGGACGACGATGACGCGCTCGTCGGCTCGGTAACGGCACGCGGTCAGCCGGATCGGTACTGTGGGAACTGTGAGCAGTTCAATTACGTCCGTGTCGACGACGGCCTCGAACCCTATTGTAGACACCACAGCCGCTATCTCGACGACATGGACGCCTGTGACGCCTGGAAGTCCAACAGCCGCGATTCGATGGTTTGAATCCCTGCGTGCAAACCCGGGGGCTTAAGTTCGTCTACTGGCATACCGCGGGTATGGAATTCTGCGACGAGTGCGGTTCGATGATGAAGACGGACGGTGACATGTGGGTCTGTGAGAGCTGCGGTGCCGAAACGCCCCGCGAAGCGGCCACCGAGAGCGCGATGGTCACAACCCAAGGACAGGAGGAGGGCGAAATCGTCGACCTCAGCGACGGTGAAGCGGATGCCCGGCCGACGACCGAGATCCAGTGTCCGGAATGTGACAACGACCGTGCGTTCTGGGAGCTCAAACAGATCCGTGCCGCAGACGAGTCCGAAACCCGCTTTTTCACCTGCACTGAGTGCGGGCACAAGTGGCGCGAGGACGACCACTGAGCAGTGACTGGGGAAACGGACCCGACTGATGACGGATCGGAACGTGATTCCCGCGGTGATTTCCCCTGGGAATCCGCTGAGGGGCAGTATCCGAGTGTCCCGGCCGAAGCGCTCGGAGCAGGCGGTTGGTCGCTTCGGGACACCCGCGTCGAAGTCAGGGCACGCGTCGTGGGGGTTGTCGCCCGTGCGCACGAGCTGCGCTTCGAGGACGATCGGCTTCGCGACCGGGTTCGATCGGCCGGCGGCCCGGACCACCTCTGGCGGCTGTTCTACGCGACGCGACTCACGTTTTCGCCGTCCCTGCCGCCCGGAATCGGGCCGGCGATGGCCCTGCCGAAAGTACGGAGCGCCGCACGCGAGGAGTTCGCCGAGCAACTCCGCGACGAGGGTCTCACCGACGTCGAAGCCGGCGAAGACGACCGGATCGAAGTCGCTACGGGAACGCGGGCGAAACGGACTCGCTTCGAGGCGAGGCTCCCCGTTGAGACGGCAGCGGGCGAAATCGAGGTGCCCATGGCGGGGTGGATCGCAATCTGGCACGACGATGCCATGCTCCTGGCCGGCGGATTACAGCCAACGGATCTATCTGACGTGCTTGCGGGGACAGCGATCGACTTCGATTCATCGACGAGCCGGCAAGAAATCCAGACGCTGATTCGAGAAGTCTCCATCTAGGTCCGTCACACCGTCGCCACGGAGAGTCGACAATACTAATAGTTACGCTGTCAATATCATTCGACAGATGTACACGAACGCACCGCAACCATCGGCGAGTCGTGGGGTGATTTCGATTCTCGCACTCCTGCTGTTGTTCGGGAGTACCTTTCTCGGAACGTTCGTGCTCGGATTGGGTCCCGAGCAGCCAACCGCCCCAAATGCGGCACTGGATTTCGAGGCGGACGACTCCGGGACGGTGACGATCTCCCATGATGGCGGGGATGCCATCTACCGATCTGAAATCGAGATTCAAAGCCCTGGTACTGTCGGTCAGTGGCCGGGTCCGGAGATCACTGCCGGGGACGATATTTCGGTTTCGGGGCTCGAAAGTGGAGATGAGATCACGGTCGTCTGGCATGCTCCCGACGGTGGTGCCTCCGCAGTGATCGCGACGTACGAGGTCCCCTGATCACGTCGCCATGCTGCCGGAAGGGACCGTGAACCTGTTGAACTACACCAGCCGCCCAAAGGTCAGATAGCCGGTGTGTCCGACCCCAGCCGTCGAGGGTCGAGACCCGCGCTCGTCGAAGTCCATCTCCCGCTGGATCGTCTCGAGGGTTTCGATCTCCGAGAGACCGACGTCCCGGGCCGTCTTGACGACTTCCTTCGAGCTTTCGACGAACGGCGAGTAGACGGCGACGAACCCGCCGTCGGCCAGCAGGTCGGGCGCGT